>OGXP01001241.1_pt1 | contig 22486 bp, 20 predicted proteins | sample 1576351 | NCBI WGS metagenome assembly OGXP01 (sample SAMEA3541517, study PRJEB24748) | human gut metagenome | biome: human gut; feature: human-associated habitat; material: faeces | place: China | collected 2012
TCAATTATTTGGCTTATGCTCCGGAGATTGCAGCGGTGATGCTTCGTCGTCAGCATCTTGTAATGGACTGTGCTTTGTCATTTCACAAATTTTTGGAGGACATCCTTTGTCAACATCTGTAGAAATCATTGTAAAACTTTTAAATAATCTATTATAAAAACTTTTTAAATCATAATAAACAATTGTTGGTTCGTTCGAGTACTCATCAAAAATCATAGTTAGTGGAACATATCTGTTGGTGTCCAAAAAACGATAATATGCTCGTTGTGTTGATTTCAATCTATCCAATCTAACAAGGACTAAATGTACTTTATACTTACACTTACGTAATAATTCTACAAAATTTATTACCTTTTCAAGTTTATCTCCTATCTTAGGAATAATGATGTTCGCCCCTTGCTTAATAGCCCATTCAAATAAATTTTTCCCTTCATATGCTCGATTCCCAAAAATTACAGCAGAAGATTCTTCGTGAGTCAAAGCAGCTCCATTTTGTGAATCATACTCAGGAAATTTTCGCTTTGCAAAATCAGCATCTAATATTAAAGAATGAGTATGATTAGCTAATTTTGTAGCAATTCCTGATTTTCCACTGGCTGGTAACCCTATAATATAATATGCAGTTTTATTAAATTTTAATCCACTATTAGGACAAGCTCCCCCATTACCTAATTTTATTTCATCATCATTTTCCAATAAAGGCAGAGTAGTAAGTTCTTTGAAAATTTGTTCATATAAATCTTTCCTCTTCTTTTCATCTGCATACAAGGGATCTCTATAATTATCGTGTAATAAGGTTGATTTTTTCTGCATTGTAGATAAACATAATTCGATATTTACAACATCATTTAGATGTTCTCTGTCAGATACACCATCAAGAACTCCTAATACATCATTTAGAAAATGTGAAGCTTGTATTTTATCATCGATTTTACGTATATAATTCTGCATCTTTATCCCTCCAAACATTCACAGAATGTTAATATATTTACATTATAACATAAATTGTATCATAATGCAATATTAAAATTGGCAGAAGATCTTAAAATTTAATAATAAACGACAAAATACAAGTAATATTTTTATTTAAAAATATTTAATCCTATTGTTTCTTAATTACATACTCTCCACAAAATCATTAACAACATCACCCAAATGAATAGGGGAGAGTTGATATTTATTTATATCATTGACAAATTTTCTAACTTTATCTTTGTCGACTGATATATCATCTATCTGCAAATCCCCATATTTAACGCCGTAGACAGATATATCATTCTTCTTTTGTTCTATTAATTCGTACATTGTATTCATCCTCTTTTTCATAATAATTTTTCTCCACAATTATATAACATATGTTATTATATAGCAATACATCACAATTATTTGTAAATAAGTTGTAAAATTGTTATTGCAATTTTGTTACATACAAAAAGAACGCATCCGTAGACACGCTCAAACAAGAATATATTGACAGTTAATGTTGAATTTGATATAATAATGTTGTGGAAATCATGCCGTCATACAGTTGAGTTTTCTCCATCTTTGTAGACGGTATGACGGTTTATGACGGTTGCCTTTCATCTCGCCTGAGCGGAATGGAGGCTATGTATAAGCTCTTGACGAGAAATTTTCTTTGAAGGAGGCTGATACATATTACTTTAGTAAATATAGCTGCTATTTGTGGTATTTTAAGTTTGATTTATCAAATTATAAAAGACATAATAGCGATTATAAAGAAAAAGTGAGCCGTCTGCTGCAACAGATTGGCTCACTATAATTGAGATTAAATAATCTCAAATAAGTGTAAACATTATCAGTTGTGGCAACCGTCTTTGGTTTCCACATTTTTTTTATTTCTATAAATATTATATCACATTTAAGTGAAAAGTCAATATATTTAATTTAATTATTATAATCATACTAATATTTTCGGAAGCTATTAATATAATTACACACAACTTGGTTTCCGCTATGATAAACATATACAAATTACAACTAATTTATATAAATCTATACTGTGCCTTATCTCACGATTAAGACTTTCTACTTCAACGTGTCTGATTTTGCCGTAGCTACTTTCATTTGTTACGACACTCCATAGACGTAAATTCCCTAATAGCGATAGGTACATAGTTATATAATTCTTTTAAGTGAATTTATATAACTTCATAATTTGCTAAATTTATACTTGCATTGTAATCTCGGTCAATAACCAGACCACAAACATCACATTTATACATTCTGTCCGAAAGTTTTAAATCTTTCTTGATATTTCCACAACAACTACAAGTTTTACTACTTGGATAAAACTTATCCACTTGAATGAATTCAATTCCATTTAGTTTTGACTTATATTCAATTTGTCTTTTGAATTCATAAAATTTTTGTTGTTGTATTGCTTTTGATAAATGTTTATTTTTCATCATTCCACTTACATTTAAACTTTCCATAACTATTCGAGATGGTTTGGTTTTCACTATCTCTGTCGTTGTTTGATGTAAATGGTTTTGACGAATATTTGCAAGTTTTCTATGTATATTTCGTATTAGACGATTTTGTTTTTGAATGTTTTGACATTCTTTCAAAGGTCTTTTGTATATAGGGTTTCTATTTGATTTATATGATTGAATATTATTTTCAATCTTCCTTGATAATTTTCGCTGTTCACGTTTTAGTTTCTTCTCTAACTTTTTAACTCTTTGAGTTTTGTTTATATTTTTATAAACCTTTCCGTTTGAACAAATTGCTAAATCTTTAACTCCTAAATCTATTCCTAAACTTTCGTCTGTTAATTCCACTGTGCTTTCTTGCACTTCATAGCCAACAGATAGATACCAATATTTTCCGTCAAACGTTATTCTTGGATTTGAATATTTTTCATTTTTATTTAGTTTAGGAAGTGCCTCCGATGTTTTTACAAAGCCTATTTTTTCTCCTTGAAAACCACCTTGTTTTCTTGAAAGACTTTCATAATTGACATAAAAACTCGGTCTGTCTTTATGTTTGGACTTAAATTTGGGCTTTCCAGACAAGCCTTTAAAATATCTTTGCAATGCAAGACTGGCATCTTTAACACCTTGTTTCATTACATTACTTCCAACTTCTTTGAGCCAAGAATGAGTAGTTGGTTTTAATATATTATTTATGTATTTCCTAACATCACCTTCGCTAATGCTTTTCTTACCAACTTTTCCATTGTCAATATACTCTCTGTATATTCGTTCATTCTCACCTAAAAAGAAATTATATGCCCATCTCGATACACCAGCACTTTTACGAAATAATATTTCTTGTTCAGTTGTCGGTTTAAGTCTGATTTTCTTTGTTATCAGCATTGTTTCTCACCTCATTAATAAGTCGTTTTGTTTTCTTTGAACGTTGTCCATACAATCTATTCGCAAAAACTGTAATAATTTGAATTAAATCATCTGTTAATTCTTTCTCTTTACTACATTCCGAATTGTCTATAACTTCTATTTCTACGTTATTAATTTCACACAAATATTCAATTAATTCAAATCCAAATCGAATCAACCTATCTTTATATAAAATTACAACTTTAGAAACTTCATTATTTTCTATCCTATTAATGAGTTCTTTTAAACCTTTCTTTTTATAATTTATACCCGAACCAATGTCTTTTATAATGTCAAATTTATATCCCTTAGCATACATATATGATTTAACATTTTGTACTTGTGTTTCTAAATCGTCTTTTTGTGATGGAGTACTTACTCTACAATAACCAATAACTATTCTTTCATTATTACTTGATTGGAATAATTTTAATTGTTCCATAGAATAATACCTTGTTCCACCATTTGAAATATGTGCAGGAATTAACTCGCCACTTTGATGCATTCTTCTTAATGTTGTCGTAGTTACTCCTACAGTTTTAGCAAATTTACCTATGCTTAACAATTCCATAAAATTCACCACCATATTATTTTTATATATCTATGGTATCATAATTTTATATTGTTGTCAATAGATTTATATAAATAAATTAAATATGTATATATTTATCTCATTCACTATAAGTCGCAACCTTATAGCAGTCTTATCGTTACCGACAGACCTCTTATGCTTTCACATAAGCGTAGACTATATCTTCACCCACATAGTAGTGTGGGGCAGTATTTTTCTTCCACCATTAGCTTGTGGTTTTACTCTCCCTCAAGGAGATAGTCGTTGAACGTGTCCCATATCTTATAAAAAGACTTAGGGCTTTCGCTGCTAAACACCCATTGCTTAAGCACTTAGGATACCCGTTTTTAATGTGTCACGTCAGAAATTATCTGTCCTATCATTAACACTGAGGTACTTTTATTTCACCATATGCCATCCTTACGTTTTTTCTACTTTCGTACCGTTCAGTTTATCCTTTCGGATTACTGTTTAGGTGTAAGGCTTTAGGGATTAAAAGCAATTAACACTGAGTTTGCACCGATTTCTCGATACAAAGGGCTTTCTGCTTAATAAAATCTATACCACTGCACAAATTTGTGCAGATTTGTTTATATTTATTGTAACAGTTTAGTTACCCAAGGTTCGGACTGTATTTCACAGCAAATATACAATTATGTCTGTATCTTTGCCAAACCTTGTCAGTCTCTGGGGGTTAAGACAATGAGTTGTGACCTCACATAATATTCAATTAAGAACTTAGTCTTTCCCTGCTTTCGGCATAATGCCTACCTATCGACTACCCATTCCTTTATTATAAAAGCATAAAATGTTACTTAGACTCTCGTCATATAACATACTATATACGTTTCTTTCCGACTTTCGTCACCATTCCATCTGTTGTTTCCAACTCTGTTTTGGATTGTATATAGTCTTTAGGGTTCCCAGCATATTCGGTTTTTTATATTTATCATATAAGGTATCTGTCATTATTTTAAGTGGCTAACACTCCCGTCCGTTAATTATGTGACATTATACATAATCTTAGAGGGGTGGGCACAGTACATTACCACTGAAACTGTACGTTTACCAATACCCATTTTATTCATCACAAAGCCAGATGCAATTCCCAAGTCTCCAAGCAATCCACCACTTGGTAATATTCCCCCAAGAGATGTGATGTTTTGAATTACACCTAAAATTCCAGTAAGTGTTTGTGATAATCCTGTTAAAAGAGAAATCGTTCCCTTTAATGAATTTTGAGATAAAGTATCTTGGGCAAAACTTACCCAAGTTTGTGATAGCTTATTTAGTTTAAATTCAATACTATCAGCCGCTATGCTCATTTCGTTATCAGCACTTCCAGCACTGTCTTCCATTGTTTTAACGGCTTTTTCAACCTGATCCCAGTTTTGAAGAATAGCAGCACCTGTATTTGCTCTGGTTTTAGCAAATAATTTTTCGAGCAATTTTGCCTTATTTTTATCAGTGATGTCGTCCCAAACTCCTGCTATATCTTTTAAAATATCATAAATACTACGGTATGTATTTTCATCTTTCATGATACTAACTTTACCGTTAGTTAGCTCATATACGTCACCTTTGACATTTGATAATTCGTCAAGGGCTTCACCTTCTTCATCCATACCTCTAATACGCATTGAGAAGGTTTTCATTGCCGAACCAACACTTTCAGCATTTTGTACGATTTCTTGACCGCCTGTAAAAATAGCAATAGTATCTTCCAAACTTGCACCGGTTGAAGCCATTGCTGAAGCCGAACGTTCCAGACCGTCAATAATTTCGTCATTACTTGTAGCAAATGCATTACCAACAGAATTAATCTTTGACATAATTCCGTCTTTAACATCATCTACTTGAACGTCAAATCAAATATATTACACAAAGTTCGCAACTCTTTGTGAAATCAGTTTAAATTTTTCAATTTTTAAATAAGTCTCTTACATATTTATTGTTATAATCACACATTCAACTTATTACATAATATCTCTTTTATATTTTCCTTTTCCCAATATGGAATTCGTATTAAATTAATACCTTTACTATAACAATATTCTGTTTTAATTTTGTCATGGAATTGAACTAATTGTAAATTATCTTCCGCTTGTTTATCTGTGATATTAGAACTCCATTTAATAGGATGATAATGCTGCTCTCCATCAGTTTCAATAATTGTATTATATTCAGGAAGATAAAAATCAAAGGGAAGAGAATTTTTATCTTTACAATCAGAAAATTTATATTGTGAAATATATCTAACATCTTTTTCGTCGAGAAATTTTTGAACAGAACTTTCAAATTTAGATTTTGTACAAGAGGGACAGCCCACTCCTTGTGTCAAGGCAACACCTCTTGTATTCCACTCATGCTTACATATCCTACATCGTACTTTAATTGGTTCAGAATATGAATGATATTCTAAAATATCAATATTTAACTGCATATCATCTATTTCTTTTTGCAAATCCTGGTGTGTCCTAAAATGCCCAACACAATATGGACATCTTCCTGTATTATTTTTTATATTGGTTATATATGTTGTTATTATTCCTTTATCAATATGTTTTGGACATTTATATTGTATTCTTGTTCTATCATCATCGCTATATAACACACCACAATATATCATTCCTGCTTTTTCTGTAATTTGTCTGAAATAAGATTCATCCTTTCTCTTTGATCGAGATCTTTTTTCAACGCCACATTGATAACAGCCTCCTGAACCATACGCTGTGACAAAATTGCTAGGATGGCTTTCTTGAACTCCATAATCTTTATGTTTATTACATATATAATAAAATTTTGAATTACTTCGCACTATATTTTGATTAGGTAAAAGAGTATAATCTCGTTTTTTACATTCTTCTGCAACTAATAGATTATAATCAGTAAAATCAACAGTATCATAGCGTTTGCTTCTTGCACAAGAATTACAATACTTCTTGCCATTATATAACTCTGATGTTGTAGTAAAGAAAGACTTACCACATTCGCATTTAAATTCTAATTTTGACCTACTATTAACATATTCCGTACTTATTAATTGGCAAGTTAGATTATGATTAAGTATCCATAATTTTATATTTTCTATTGTGTATGGATTATATTTTGAAAATATATCCGGAGAGTCATTTCTTTTTATTATTCCAATAGGACAAGCCATAACCTTATATCCATCTTCATTTAAACATAATACTTTATCATTAGCTGATTTTATTTCACCAATAATTGTATAACCTTTTGTTTCTAAAATATTTTTTATGTACTTTTTATCGTATATTTTTCGCATTTATATTATCACCTGTTATTTATCATTTTCTTACTTATTTATTCTCCATATAAAAAGACACCAAGGACATAAATAACTCTGGTGTCTTTTTGTATTTATATGTTGTTACTCCTTTAATTGTTTTTACAAAAGAATAGTCAATTCCTTTTGAACGTAAATATTTCATTTCAGGAGTATATTGCGTTGAATATTCTTTATCGAATTTCATAATTTTCAATCCTTTACTATTTAAACTGATTTTCTATACATTTCTGCATATGTTTAGACTATTTCTTAACCACACTCTAATGTAGAGTAACAGTAATACCTTTTCGATTTAAGGGATTTTCACCCACGTCATTTGCGATTACGTCCTACTTCTTATGATTTTGGTATTCAGGATTTCCACCTTTATTTTATAACTGACATATCAGTATTCCAAAATCCCTACATGGGAATAGTCGTTGAACGTTTACCCTCGACTCAAGTACCGTATGGTCTACGGAATACGTTAGGGTACTTCGTTGCATGAACAGCAATTCCTAATTTATAAAATTAGTAAAACAGACACTTAGGCTTTTGACCATATGCCATCCTTACGTTTTTTCTACTTTCGTACCATCATATAGTAGTTTTCCTCTATATTGTGGTGTAAGGCTTTACGCATTACCTGCAATTAAATATTTTCTATATGCACATTTCTGTACACAAAGGCATAATTTTGCCTTCATCGTAGATACTAATCCTGTTGTGGCTTTGTCTATATCCATTCCAGGAGAGATAGTAGCAAATTGTGAACTTAGTTTTGCCATTTCTGTAGCACTGTTCTTGTCTGAATAACCTAGTCTACTCCATGAACTTGCTTGATCAATAATCTGTTTAGTTGTAACGCCGTACTCTTTTGCTGCCTCATTAGCATCAGAATAGAAATCTTTCAAATCTGTCGAAGACATTGTTGTAGTCTTACGAAGGTCAACAAGGGCAGTATCAAGTTCCTTTACAATATTGACACCTTTTTGAATCATTTCGATTATCTTATAAGGATTTATGTAATTAGCCGTCCAATATGTAATTAACTCTTTAGACTTTTTAGAAAGTGCGTCCATAATTTTTGGAACGCCAACTAAAGAAGTTTGAACTTTCTTGGTATTATCAGCCATGCTAATCATACCGTCATGCCAAGTATATTGAAGGTCTCTAATTTCACCCTTTGCATTACGGATTTTAATAATAGTAGTTGCAAGACCCTTTGAAATGTCGGTTTCCTTGAACTCACCTTGAGAAATTATAGTTCCTTGTTGCTTAGCATTAGAAAAATGCTTTCTGAACTAAATTGTCCTTATGTATGCAGGATAAATGGTAGAGTATTTGCAAATAAAACGATATTGGATAAATATATAGATCAAAATACAGGTAGATAAGACTTGAAAAATAAATCATAATATTATATAATATAATCGTTATAGAAATTATGATTTATTTTTCTTTTTGATTAAGGAGAATAAATTATGGGAAAAGATTTAAAAGGAAAGGAATTAGGAGAAGGTTTATGTCAAATTAAAGATGGAAGGTATATGGCAAGATATACTGATATTTTTGGAAAAAGAAAAACAATTTATGGACATAAACTAAAAGAGGTGAAGGAAAAATTCACAAAAGCAAAATATGAGAATGCTGTTGGATTAGGTATAAATTCTAATACTGTTACCATGAATGAATTACATGGCATGTGGATAAATGAAAGGAGAATGACTTGTAAACCATCGACGGTTTATAATTCTGAAAAAATTTATTACAAACATGTCGCACCGACAATGGGGCTTTTAAAAATAAATAATATCGAACTTTTTCATATAAATCAATTTTTAAATGAGAAAAGAAAAAATGTTTCGGTTCATACGATAAACAATATAAAGACAGTTCTAAGTGGTATGTTTAAAATGGCTCAAAAGCAAAAATATATGATAGTTAATCCAATAACATTATTAGAAACATGTAAAAATTATGAAGTAGATGTAAATAAAAAAAGAAAAATCTTAACAGACGATGAGATTAATACTTTCTTAACATATGGCACAAGCAAAAAACATTGTTTTATTGATTTGTATAAATTTTTGCTTATGACAGGAGTAAGAATAGGAGAAGCCCTTGCGTTGAGATGGTCGGATGTTGATTTTGAAAAAAGAGTAATATCAATTAATAAAACATTTATGCAAACTGTAAAAGTTAAAAAATATAATCAAACTCCAAAATCAAAATCATCAGTTAGACTTATGCCTATTTCGGATGAATTATTAGAGTTATTGAATTTTCATAAAACAACTAAATTTTCAGGTGATGATTTTGTATTCGTAGGTAAACGAAAGCAACCATTGTCAAAAAATTCTGTGGATAGAAGTTTAGACAATTTAATAATAGGGTTTAATAAAAAAGAGGAAGATTTAGCACAAAAGGAAAATAGAGAACCACAATTTCTTCCTCATATACACCCACATATGTTTCGTCATACATTCGCCACGAAATGTTTTGAGAAAAATATACCACCTAAAATTGTTCAAAATTACTTAGGGCACGCTTCTGTTAAAACAGCTTTAGATGTTTATACTCATATTCAAAATGATACATTATTTAATTATATTAATGAATTACATATCGTTTAAAATTGGTATCAAATTGGTATCAGAAAAATATAAAAATGCGAGAAACATAGTATTTAAGCCATTCTCAGCTTCCTGTGGACAACTGAGAAAAAAAGTGATATAATATCAAAAACTATAATTCTTTAGTGAAATGAGGTGATTTTCAAAATGCAGTTTGGTGCGGTTACCGATATAGGAATGCACAGAAAAATTAATGAGGACAATTATTACGTAAATGAAAGCGACACGTTCCCTTACGCAGTTGTTGCGGACGGAATGGGCGGTCATCAAGCCGGTGAAGTCGCAAGTATGATGGTTGTCGATATTATAGAAAACCACTTAGAAAAAAATCTTGATACCGAACTCGACTATGTAGAGGCAGGAGAAGTTATACGTCAGGCGTTTATATCGGCGAACAGTATCATATACAATTATGCAAAGAATCATTATAAAGTAATGGGAATGGGAACAACGGCGACGCTTGCAATGATTTATCAAAACAAGATTATTACGGCACACGTCGGAGATTCACGAGCCTATATGATAGGTGACGAAATCAAACAGATAACAAAAGACCATTCCTATGTACAGGAACTTGTATCAAGAGGTGAAATAAGTCCCGAAATGGCAAAAAATCACCCTAAAAAGAACTACATAACGCGTGCTATGGGTGCAGAGGACACCGTAAAAGTAGATATTTCGATTAAACCTTATAATGGTGAAACTCTTGTGCTATGCTCTGACGGTCTTACAAATTTCGTAGAGGACGATGAAATCAGAACATATATTAAAAATAAAAGCAACCTTCAGAAAAGTGCGGAAGAACTTGTAGCACTTGCAAATGAACGAGGCGGCGGAGATAATATTACCATTGTGGCTTTGGAAAGGGAGAAATGTGATAATGAACAGTGATAATTTAGTTGGAATAACACTTGGAAATAGATATGATATGCTTGAAAAAATCGGTACCGGCGGTATGGCTACAGTTTATAAGGCGAAAGATACGCTTTTAAACCGATATGTTGCGATAAAAATACTTCGTGATTCGCTTGAGGGTGAAGAACAGGTTGTTTCAAACTTTATAAAAGAGGCTCAGTCATCGGCGAGCTTGGTACACAATAACATTGTGTCTGTTTACGATGTCGGCGAAGAAAACGGGCTTAATTATATGGTTATGGAATACGTTGACGGCATTACACTTAAAGAATACATAAAGCAAAAGGGTGCACTTCCTTGGCAGGAGGCCTGCGACTTTGCTATTCAGATCGGACAAGGTATAAGCGAGGCGCATTCTATTAATATAATACATCGCGATATTAAACCTCAAAATATTCTTATGACAAAGGACAAAACTTTGAAAGTAACGGACTTCGGTATTGCCAGAGCTGTTGCGGGAGAAACTACCGTTGTCGGCGGAAGTGCTTTGGGTTCGGTACATTATATTTCACCTGAACAGGCAAGAGGCGGATTTACGGACGCAAGAAGTGATATATATTCACTTGGTATTGTGCTTTACGAAATGCTTACCGGAAAAGTTCCTTTTGACGGTGATACTCCTGTGAGCGTAGCGCTTATGCACCTTGAAAAAGAACCTGTAAACGTTAAATGCGTAAATCTTGATATACCGACTGATTTGGCATATGTTACAATGAAAGCAATTTCAAAAGAACAAAGTAACAGATACCAAAATGTACAGGAATTTGTTGACGATCTTCATGCTGTACTTGCAGACGAGCCGCTTCCGAGCCGCGATGATGTATATGAAGAAGTCACACCGCAGGAAGATTATGCGTATGACGATGAAAGTGATTTTGACGATAATCTTGATGTGCCGGAAACGGTAGAGGAGGAAGAACCTTATGAAGAGGAACTTCCTGCAAGAGGTCGTACAAAACGTAAAAAAGCAGTAAAGAAAAAGAATAAAAAGCAGAAGAAAGAGGACAGGATTGCTGTTGTTCTTGCAATTTCAACGGCAGCGGTTATTTTGCTTATAGTACTCGGAACATTTTTCTTTATAAATATGCGTAAAGAGGCGATTGTGCCTAATCTTACAAATATGACTGTTGAAGCGGCGACTGCGGAAATTGAAAAGGCAGGACTTCATCTGGCTGATGAAATCGAATATTCGCTTTCGGATACGGTTGCGGAAAACTGCGTAATTTCGCAAGACCCTACAGCCAAAAAGGTTGTAGCAAAAAATTCTGATGTAAAACTTATAGTTTCAATAGGTTCATCGGGCGGTGATATTGTAGCGCCTGATGTTACGGGAAAACAGTTTGATGAGGCTATTGCGGAAATTCTTGAACTTGAGCTTAACTATACGGTTGTTGAGGAAGAATCTGATGATGTACCATCGGGATATGTAATTCGTCAGACACCTTTGGGCGGAACAAAGCTTAACAAAGACGATATTATAAATATCCACGTCAGCAAAGGTAAGGGAGAAAGCAGTGCGCAAGCTACTCCTGCAGCTGAAAGAGTATCAGTTCCGAGCATAATCGGTTTGGGCAGAGAACAGGCAGAGGCAACACTTAAAGCAAACGGCTTAAATCTCGGTAACGTTTCAAGAAAAGCGTCTTCTGCACAAGAGGGAACTGTTATTTCGCAAAGTCCTGAACTGGGCAAGACTGCGAATAAAGGTTCATATGTAAGCATTGTGCTTTCAAAGGGTGAAGAAGCTCAGGCAGATCAATCAAATCAACAAACGGAACAAAATAATTCATCACAGACAAAAAATGAACAAAACAATGCAAGCACAAACCAAAACAGTTCAAGCAATTCAAACACATCAAGCAACGACAATTCAAGTTCAAACACATCCGACAGTTCAAACAGTGATTCGGGTTCATCAAACCAAACATCAACAAGAACTTTCACTGTAAAAATTCCGGACACTGCAGATGATTCGGTTGATGTTGAAATTGTAGCAAACGGAAAAACAGTTCATAATGCAGTTCACTCAAAGGACGAAGGCACTGTATCGGTTGAAATTACAGGCTCGGGAACTGCGGAAGTTCAGGCTTATATAGACGGAAGTAAGGTAAGTGACAGAACAATAAACTTTAATTAGAGGTAATTATGGTTGGAACTATAATGAAAGGTATTGGAGGCTTTTACTATGTAAAGGCCTCTGATAGCATATACGAATGTAAAGCAAGGGGAATTTTTCGCAAGGAAAAGATAACACCTATGATTGGCGATAAGGTGAATATTGAAACGGACGGCGAAAAAGGCAGTATTATTGAAATAATGCCGAGAAAATCGTCGCTTATAAGACCGCCGGTTGCAAATGTTGATACAATGATGCTTGTCGTTGCGGCGGCGTCACCGGAGCCGAATTTGTTTTTGATAGACAAAATGCTTATAAATGCGGAGATTAATAATATAACTCCTGTTATTTGTATTAATAAAACAGATATAAAAAAACGTGAGGATATAGAAGAAATATATTCAAAAGCGGGATATAAAATATTTTCTGTAAGTGCCGAAAGACAAGACGGCACGGATTTGCTTATGGATTATTTGAAGGATAAGACGACTGCATTTGCGGGACTTTCGGGAGTTGGTAAGTCGAGTCTTTTGAGTATTATCACAAACGGAGAGCTTGAAACGGGAAGTATTTCCGAAAAAATAAGCCGCGGAAAACATACGACGCGTCACGTTGAATTGTTTGAACTTGAAAGCGGAGGTTTTGTACTTGATACACCCGGTTTCAGTTCACTTGAAATTGAAAATATAAAGGCTGACGATTTGTGGCAGTATTTTCCCGAAATGGCGGACTCTCAAAATAAATGCCGTTTCAGAGGATGCTCACATATAAACGAGCCTGATTGCTATATAAAAGAAAAGCTTGAAAACGGAGAAATGGCTCAGTCACGATACGACAGCTATACTCAAATATACAATAAACTAAAATCAGTAAAGGAATGGAAAAAGAAATGATATTATCACCGTCTATATTGTCGGCAGATTTCGGTATACTTGCCGAGCAGGTAAAAAGGGCAGAGAACGCGGGAGCACAGTGGTTGCATATTGATGTTATGGACGGACATTTTGTTCCGAATATGACTTTTGCAATGCCTGTTATAAAGTCATTACGCAAGTATACAGATATGTTTTTTGATGTACATCTTATGATAGATAAGCCGGAAAGATATATTGATGAATTTATCAATGCCGGTGCGGACGGTGTTACTTTTCATATCGAGGCAACCGATAAGCCGAAAGAATGTATTGAAATGATACAGAAGAGAGGTAAAAAAGCGGCGATTTCGATTAATCCGAAAACACCTGTATCGGCGATTGAAAAGTACCTTGATAAAGTCGATATGGTGCTTGTTATGAGCGTTGAGCCGGGTTACGGCGGTCAGAAATATATTGAAAGCGTTAATGAAAAGATTGCGTATATTCGTGAAAAAATGGGCAGTGACTTTGATATTGAAGTTGACGGCGGAATTAATGCAAACAATATTGACAATGCGATTAATGCAGGCGCAAATATAATTGTTGCGGGAACGGCTGTGTTTAATGACGATATTGAGGGCTCTGTAAGGAGTCTTATGAGATAATGCGTGCGGTAATAATCGGTAATGGTGATATAAAAGACTATCAATATATAAAAAGCAAAATCAATGACAATGATTTTATAATATGTGCCGATGGTGGCTATAACCATGCGGAAAAAATGGGTATAGTGCCTGATGTGCTTATAGGTGATTTTGATTCGGCAAAGAATTTTGAAAAAGTTAAGGACAGAATTGAATATCCAAAACGCAAGGATTTTACAGACGGTGAACTTGCGGTAGCTTACGCGGTGGATAATGGATATGAAGACATAGTCCTTATCGCCATGACAGGCGACCGTTTTGACCACAGTATAGCGGATATTTTATTGCTTGAAAAGTGTAAAAACGGTGTGCTTATAGATGATAATAATGAAATTTATTTGTTAAAAGATAAATTGTCGTTAAACGGAAAAACAGGACAAACTCTGTCTATAATTCCGATAAAGGATAATGCGGTCGGAATAACGACAGACGGACTTGAATATCCGTTGAATGACGAAACTTTGTATTTCGGCAGCAGCCGCGGCATAAGCAATATTATGCTTGCGGATAAATGCAATATTACAATAAAAAGTGGAATGGCATTGGTAATAAAGGTGGAAAGAGTATGATATATCTTGATAATGCGGCAACAACAAAACCGTCAAAAGCGGCAGTTGATGCAATGATTAAGGCAGCGGAATGTTTCGGTAATCCGTCGTCGCTTCACGGTTTGGGTATTGAGGCGGAAAAACTCATAAACGAAAGCAAAAAAAATATTGCCGATATGCTTGGTGTTGAAAGTAAAAATATTTTGTTTACATCGGGCGGTACCGAGGCGAATAATTTGGCTGTTTTCGGCGTTGCGGCGGCACGTCACAAAATCGGTACAAAAATTGTTACGAGCAAAATTGAACATCCATCTGTACTTGAGGCATTCAGAAAACTTGAAATTGACGGATTTAATGTTGAGTATCTTGACGTTGACAGTGAGGGCAGAGTAGACCTTGATATGCTTAGAAACGTTCTTGATGAAGAAACGATACTTATAAGTGTTATGCACGTCAATAATGAAACAGGCGTTATTCAGCCGATTGAAGAAATCAGAAAAATTATGCTTGAAAAAGCACCTTATGCACATCTTCATACTGACTGTGTGCAGTCGTTTGGTAAAATAGATGTAAAACCGAAAAAAATGGGTGCGGACCTTGTTACGATAAGCAGCCATAAAATTCACGGCTTTAAAGGTACGGGTGCATTGTATGTAGCAGATACAAGAATGATACGTCCGATATTGTTCGGCGGTGAACAACAGGGTGAAATAAGACCGGGTACGGAAAACGTAGGCGGTATACTTGCGTTCGGCGCGGCGGCTGCTGAATGTGACACCGACCAATCAAAACTTATACATTTGAGAAACACAATGAAAGAAAAACTTCAAGAAATACCGAATATTAAGATAAACGGCTCTGACGAATATAATTCCGGCAGTGTTTTAAACGTATCGTTTATCGGCATAAAGGCTGAAATACTTCTTCATTCGCTTGAGGCACATAAAATATACGTTTCAACAGGTTCGGCTTGTTCAAGCCACAAACCGCAGCCGAGCCATGTACTTACGGCTATGGGACTTGATAAAAAAGAAATTAACGGTGCGGTGAGAATCAGTTTTGACAGATTGACAGAAGAAGCAGACGTTATAAAAGCGGCGGAAATTATTGCAAAAGAGGTTGCGACAATAAGGAGATTTATGTAAATGAAAGAGATTATTCTTGCAAAATACGGAGAAATTATATTAAAGGGCGGTAATCGTCCGAAGTTTGAAAACATACTGATGAACAACATCAGAAATTCACTGAAAAATGTGGCTGAGGTAAAGGCAAGACTTGCACAGGCTACAATTTATGTCGAAGTTTTCGATGAGGATAAAATGGATATTGTAGTGGAAAGATTGTCGAAAATATTCGGTATTGTTTCAATTACAAGAGCGGTTGTTTGTGAAAAGGATATTGAGGATATAAAGGCTAAAGCCAAGGAATATTTGAAGAAAGACTTTAAGGACGGCGTTAAATTTAAGGTTGAGGCAAAGCGTTCTGATAAGCAGTTCCCGCTTAACTCACCTCAAATTTGTATGGAAGTCGGCGGTTATCTTGACGATGAATATCCGAATATAGTCGTTGATGTTCATAATCCCGAAGTTACGGTTAAAGTCGAAGTCAGAGATTTCGGTGCATACGTTTATGCAGATGAAAATAAAGTGCAGGGACAGGGCGGTATGCCGATAGGCACAGGCTCAAAGGCAACCTTGCTTTTGTCGGGCGGTATTGACAGCCCGGTTGCAGGTCATATGATTTCAAAACGCGGTGTTGAAATTGATGCGGTAAACTTTTTCTCATTCCCATACACAAGTGAGAGAGCAAAAGAAAAGGTTATTGAACTTGCAAGCATAATCGCACAATATACATCAAAAATCAATTTGTATATCGTGCCGTTTACGGAAATACAGTTGCAGATTGCAGAAAAGTGCCCTGAAGAACATTTGACACTTGTTATGCGTAGATTTATGATGCGTATTGCGGAAAGATTGGCGCGTAAGCATAAATCGTTGGCACTTGTAACAGGCGAGAGCGTCGGACAGGTTGCAAGCCAAACTCTTGCGGCACTTGACGTTACAAATTCGGCTGTTGATATGCCGGTATTGCAGCCGCTTATCGGTATGGATAAGATTGAAATAGTTGACAGAGCACACGAAATCGGTACATTTGAAACATCAATTTTACCGTATGAGGACTGCTGTACAGTGTTTACACCAAAGCACCCTACAACAAATCCGAAACGTGTAAATATTGAAAAGTCTGAAAATAGACTTGACGTTGAAACACTTATCGAAGCTGCTTTGGCAGGAGTTGAAAAGATAGAAGTATATCCTAAATAATAAGGCTTGGGTGATTGATATGAAAGCGGAAGTAAACGGTTTAAACGAAAAAGTTGTAAAAATGCTTGCGGAAAGAAAAATGACTGTTTCGGCGGCTGAAAGCTGTACAGGCGGGCTTTTTGCGGCACTTATAACAAATGTTTCGGGTGCGTCGGAGGTTTTGAACGAAAGCTTTGTGACTTATGCAAATTCGGCGAAAATGAAATATCTCGGTGTCAAGGGCGAAACGCTGGAAAAACACGGTGCAGTGAGTTATGAAACCGCTTTTGAAATGGCAGAGGGACTCAGAAAAAACACAGGTGCGGACGTTACTGTCGGCATAACAGGCATAGCAGGCCCGACAGGCGGAACGAAAGAAAAGCCGGTAGGACTTGTATATGTCGGCATATGTGTTATGGGTGAAACGGAAGTGAAAGAACTTCATTTAAACGGTACACGCGAAGAAGTTCGTGAGTGTACTTGCAAAATTACGTTTGAAAATATCGCAAACCGTATTGAAAATATCACTAAAGTACAATAAATCGTACTTTGCACGGCATTGAGTTAAAAACTGCTTGAAAAAAGAGTGTTTATGTAATATAATTGACGTATAAAATATAAGTGATACTTTAAAGGAGAAAATAAATGGCAAAAGAAAAGGATAAGAGTAAACCTAAAGTTGTAAAAATGACTGACGCAGAGGAAAAGAAAAAGGCTCTTGAATCTGTATTCAGTGTTATAGAAAAGGAATACGGTACAGGAAGTATTATGAAACTCGGCGATGCAAATTCGGTTGACGTTGAAGTTATTCCGACAGGCTCGTTGACGCTTGATATGGCGCTGGGAGTAGGCGGACTTCCGAGAGGCAGAGTTATAGAAATATACGGCCCTGAATCTTCGGGTAAGACAACCGTTGCACTTCACGTTGTGGCAGAGGCACAGAAAATGGGCGGCGAGGCTGCATTTATTGACGCGGAACACGCTTTAGACCCTGTATATGCAAAAAAATTGGGTGTTGATATAGATAATTTAATCGTTGCACAACCGGATACAGGTGAACAGGCTTTGGATATTGCCGAGGCACTTGTACGAAGCGGTGCACTTGACGTAATCGTTGTCGACTCTGTTGCCGCACTTGTTCCGAAAGCGGAAATTGACGGTGAAATGGGTGACAGCCATGTCGGTTTGTTGGCAAGACTTATGTCACAGGCTCTAAGAAAACTTACTGCCGTCATCTCAAAATCGGGTACGGTCGTAATCTTTATCAACCAGCTAAGAGAAAAAGTCGGTGTTATGTACGGTAATCCCGAAACAACTCCGGGCGGTCGTGCACTAAAGTTCTTCTCATCTGTAAGATTGGACGTAAGACGCGGCGAGGTTATAAAGAACGGTACGGAACTTATCGGTAACAAGACAAAGGTTAAAGTTGTTAAAAACAAAGTTGCACCGCCGTTTAAAACTGCCGAATTTGATATTTTGTACGGCGAGGGTATTTCAAAAGAAGGTAATATTCTTGACTTTGCAGTTGAAAACAATATTATCAAGAAGTCGGGTGCTTGGTTCAGCTATAACGGTGAAAAAATCGGTCAAGGCCGTGACAATGTAAGAAAATATATGGTTGAGAACAAAGAATTTACTGCTGAAATCGACAGACAGGTTAGAGAATTGTTGAAAAATAACAGCGGATACTTGCCGAGTGAGGCTGACGACAGTGATAATACTGACGGCAAACAGCCGACGGAAACGGAAACAACCGAAATGACTGAAGAATAAGCGTGTATTATTTCACAAAAATATTATCTGAATAATAAAAAGATAAGTAAATAATAACTAAAAATTGTTACAAAACGATAAAAAGGATTGACGTGGGACAAATTTTTTAGTATGCTAATTATAATATTTATATCGGTAAAATATGTGATTAAAATTTAAGACAGGGGGCACAATTCATGGTTTCAAGTGAAGTGGCAGTTCAAAATTCGGTAGGCTTGCATGCAAGACCTGCAACATTTTTCATTCAAAGAGCAAATGAATTTAAGTCAAGCATATGGGTTGAGAAAGACGAAAGACGTGTAAACGCAAAGAGTCTTTTGGGAGTTCTTTCATTGGGTATCGTTAAGGGTACATCAATATCAATCATTGCTGACGGTAGTGATGAAGAAGAGGCAGTTAAGACTTTGGTTGAATTGATTGAATCTAATTTCTCTGAATAATTTTAAATAATATTTAAGAAAATAACTCTGCATTATTATGTAGAGTTATTTTTGGTGTAAGGAGGTGGCAATATGTTTGATTTGGAACAGGAGTTAAAGAATTTACCCGAAGATCCGGGTGTGTATATAATGCACGACAAGGACGATAAAATAATATATGTCGGTAAGGCGAAGATACTTAAAAACCGTGTCAGACAGTATTTTCAGAAAAATTCAAACCACACACCTAAAGTTCTTGCAATGGTGTCGAACGTGGCATATTTTGAATATATTGTCACAGACTCCGAAACAGAGGCGCTTGCGCTTGAATGTAATCTTATAAAAAAGCACAGACCGAAGTATAATATACTTTTAAAGGACGACAAGCATTATCCGTATATAAAAGTCACGATAAACGAACCGTATCCAAAGGTTTTGAAAGTCCGCAGACTTTTAAAGGACGGTGCGAAATATTACGGACCGTATGTGTCGGGAATAACAATAAAAAATACTCTTGAGCTTGTGCAGAAACTTTTTAAACCGCCGACCTGTCACAGAAAATTTCCGGACGATATAAGAAAAGGCAGACCGTGTCTTAATTATCACATCAATAACTGCTTTGCACCGTGTACGGGAAAGGTTTCAAAAGAGGAATACAGACAGGTGTTTTTTAATATTTGCCGTTTCCTTGACGGCAACCACAAGGAGCTTATAGCAGAACTGACAGAGCAAATGATGAAGGCTTCACAGAATATGGAGTACGAGAAAGCGGCTGATTTAAGGGATAAAATTCAAGCCGTAAAGGATATAGAAGAACATCAGAAGATTATAAATACCGATAAACAGAACGATAAAGACGTCATTGCACTTGCAAGGGAAGAAAGCGTTGCATTTTGTGAGGTATTCTTTATCAGAAACGGTAAAGTTATCGGCAGAGAAAGCTATAAAATTGACAACACACAGCACAGTACAAATGAAGAAATACTTACCGATTTCGTAAAGCAGTTTTATCAAAACAGTGAATTTATACCCGAAGAAATTTTGACCGAATACGAAGTTGACGACAGCGAAGCGATAATGAAGTGGCTCAGCGGTATAAGAAAACGCAAAGTTACTATTGCAATGCCAAAACGAGGCGAAAAACTTCATTTGGTTGAAATGGTGCGTAAAAATGCCGATATTGCACTTGGTAATTATAAAATTAAGGTGATGAAAGAACGTGAAAAGAATACTGTTCTTGATATGATGCAGGAACAGCTAAGACTTGAAAAACGTCCTTACAGAATTGAGGCATACGATATTTCAAATATTCAAGGTACGGATAATGTAGGTGCAATGGTTGTATTTGAAAACGGTAAGCCTGCGAAACGTAAATACAGAATATTCAAGATAAAATCGTTTGAGGGTGCGGACGATTACGCGGCTATGCGTGAGGTCATATACAGACGTTTCAGACACGCGCTTGAGGAGGAAGAACAGGTTGAAAAGGGTACGCTTTTGAAACGAAACGCAAAGTTTTTGCCTTTGCCTGACCTTATACTGCTTGACGGCGGTAAAGGGCATTTAAACGTGATAACAGAACTTCTGGATATGATTGAAGTCGATATTGAAACATTTGGTATGGTGAAGAATGACAAGCACAGAACAAGAGGTCTTGTTTCAAAAAACGGTGAAATCGAACTCAGTGCAACAAGTCCTGTATTTAAACTTATAACTCACATTCAAGACGAAGTTCACGATACCGCAATATCATATCACAGAAAATTGAGAGGTAAAATCAATTCCGAGCTTGATAAAATAAACGGAATTGGTGAAAAAAGGCGAAAAGCCCTATTGACTACTTTCAAAACTATTGATAAAATAAAAGAGGCGACTTTGGACGAATTGTTAAACGTCAAAGAAATGGACAGTAAATCGGCACAAAGCGTATATGATTATTTTCGGAGGAATAGCGATGTTTAAGCTTAACAGAAAAAACGGTGTTTCGTATTACACAATTACATCATTTGAGAAAACAGGACTTGTAAAACACGGTTTTTCCACGCGTGAGGGTGGCGTCAGCGACGGCTGTTACAGCAGTATGAATTTTCGCTTTCACTGTGATGATACACGCGAAAATGTGCTTAAAAACTTTGAAATAATGGCTGATACGCTTGGTATGGACTATAATAAACTTGTGCTTTCAAAACAAGTTCACGAAGATGTTATTCATACCGTGACAGAGGACGATTTCGGAAACGGTATTGTGCGTGAAAACAAGTTTGAGAGCGTTGACGCGCTTATTACGGATAAGAAAGGTATTCCTATGGTTACGCTGTTTGCCGACTGCGTACCGTTGTTTTTTCTTGACAAAAAGCTCGGAGTAGCCGCATTGGCACATTCGGGTTGGAAAGGTACGGTAAAGCGAATAGGTCAGAAAACAATCGAAAAAATGAAAAGAGATTACGGAAGTCGTGCGGAAGATATTTTAACCGCTATCGGTCCGTCAATACAGGAATGTCATTTTGAAGTAGGTGACGAAGTTGCCGAAATATTTATAAAGGAATTCGGTGAAGATACCGCAGTGAAATACGGTGAAAAGTATCACGTCAATATGCAGAAAACAATCGAAAAACAATTTATTGAAAGCGGTATATTGAAAGAAAATATTGATAATTGCGGAATATGCACTTACTGTAACAGTGATTTATTATTTTCGCACAGAAAGACGAACGGAAAAAGAGGAAATCTCGGTGCATTTATTGAGTTAATATAGATTTGGAGAATGAGATGAGAAGGATAAAGGGTTTAGTGGCGGTGTTGCTTGCCGTGTGTACAGTTTTTTCTGTAACAGGGTGCGATACCGTTGAAAGAATTAAAGAGAGAATATCACAGGAAACTGTTGATGACGAAAAGGTTGCAGATGAAAATAAGACGGAAGTATCAAACAGCATAAGCGTGGGATTGCTTGATTTTGATACTTTTAATCCGCTTTTGACAAAATCGGAAACGGTTAAAGA
>OGXP01001269.1_pt1 | contig 22087 bp, 18 predicted proteins | sample 1576351 | NCBI WGS metagenome assembly OGXP01 (sample SAMEA3541517, study PRJEB24748) | human gut metagenome | biome: human gut; feature: human-associated habitat; material: faeces | place: China | collected 2012
TATTTATAAGAAAAAGGACGCATGAAAAAACTTTCGTTTTTTCACACGCCCTTATATACGATTTAGGTGTATACAATGAGGTGGAATGGTGTACAAAGTATGCGGAGCGGCAGCTCCTTCTGCAAAGCTGCACTATAGCAGCAGATCATCTATCTTCACATAGTCTCCCATCCGGTATGCTTCAATTGCATTTCCATTGATCACATAGAACTTTTCGTTTGCATACACACCGCGGGTTCCAAGATAAGAATTACCGTTGACTTCCTCCTGCATCTGTACCTGGAAGCCCTGATCTTTATCGTAAGAAAGGATCACATACTGGTTGGCAGATCCGGAAAGCGGAAAGCCGATCAGATTCTTTTCCGGATCAACCAGTGCTGCACGGTAGTCAGAAAAAACATCCGAGTAATAGTACTGATCCAGTGTGTACTTGCTGACTTCCTTCACATCCGAAGGATCACTGATATCAAACATGGAGATCTTTACCCCGTTTGTAATGCCATTTTCATCGGTATCCATACCGATGCCAAGAAGCAGGTTATCACTGTAAAAATGCAGGTATTCCGAAAAGCCGGGAATTTTCAGCTTGCCAAGGATCTTCGGATTCTCCGGATCGGAAAAGTCTACGGAGAATAAAGGATCTGTCTGTTCATAAGTTACAAAGTAACCGGTATCGCCCAAAAATCTTGCGGAATAGACCTGTTCATCTTTGGCAAGATCCTCGATCTTACCGATTGTTTTCAAATCTGCATCCAGCACATAGACTGAATTGGACTGTGAAGAGTTTCCGACATTATGCGTAACCGTTGTCACCAGCCGCAACGTATTGTCATACTCATCAATGCTGAAGGAATCGTTCAGATATCCTTTTACTTTGCCCTGGGCAGAGCCGGAAAGTTTTCCTTTATTGTAAGACAGCTTGCGGAGGATCGTCTGATTCTTTGACGCAAGATTATCTGCGAGGATACTGCTGTTCGCATACTCGTAAATATAAATGTTGTTCTCACTCACATAGACTTCGCCATTCTCAGACATGACTGCTTTCTGGTCTGCTGCCTTATCCGGACTGGAAGCGGAAACGGAGCTGACAACAAGGTACTGGTCTGCTGCATGGTTCGTCGGGAGATAGATATCCGACTGCTTCAGAAGATTGTCACCAACAAGCGGAACATAGGAAGGATAATCTTTTTTGGTGATCGTATCGTAAATATAATAGTCGCTGAATACATACAGATATCCGTCTTTAAAACGTGAAGTGCGGTAGTAACCACTCTGATCCACGGTTCCGATGGATTTCGGATTGTTGATATCTGTCAGATCATAAGTCTGGATACGGGTACAGCTGCCGCGGTACAAGGTTTTACTGTCAGAATCAACCTGCGTGTTCTGCATGTTGCCAAGGACAAAAAGCTTCTGGTCACTCAGGTAAAATTCAGATGCCTGAAAATTCTCATTCAGCGAAATACCGGAAACAACCTTCATCTGATCAGACCGGATATCTACAATGGAAATTTCCTGTGAGTTTGCTTTCAGTGTATAAAGATAACTTCCATCCGTTTTTACAATGTCTGCTTCACCGACGCCCTCTGTGCGGACGTTGGTATCGGAAAATGAAGTATCCACAGCGCGTGTAGAGGCTGTTGCAGAATCCGAAGAGGAGCTGGAACTATCGGTGCGTGCACCACTGTCGGCTGTTTTAGTTGAATACATGACAATTCCGCTGTCGGTTGAACCGGTAACAGATGAAGAATCCAACTCATCCTGATAAGATTGCAGGTATGTGTAGACTTCATCATAATCGGTTGCCGTCTCTAAAGTATCGGAAGAGGCAAGCTTACCGGAGGATGTACCGATTGAAGAACTGCCTTTTGTGGAAGAAGTGGCTGAGTCTGAAGAAAGATTCTGCTGGCGGATGTGGGCGCCAATGCCGACAACCAGTACCAGTGCGGCAGCGATAAGTCCTCCGCGCATCCGGTGGCCGCGGGAAAATCCATGCTTTTTCGGGATATGTCCGGAAGCCTGAGTGCTGTTATGCTCTTCCAGCATTTTCATAATCTGATCCGGTGCAAGGCTTTCCGGAACAGGAGTTTTTTCCGTAGATTGTTTTATTTTATCCAGTATTTCTTTTTCGTGATCTGTCATATGAAACACCTCCTATTACTCTTTTATCCTACTCTTTCAGAAGCCAGCTCATCTTTTCGAGGGCACGCTTTCTGCGGGAGCGGACTGTATTCGGGTTCAGCCTTAGCATTTTTCCGATCTCTTTACTGTTGTAACCGCTATAGACGGATAAGCCGATGATCAGCTGATCGTCTTCATCGAGAATAAGAAAAGCACGTTCCACATCTGTGCGGAGTCCGTCACAGTATGTGGCAGAAGCATGATCTTCTTTCAGCTCGGTCTCGGTCCGTTCACGGCTCTTTAACTTCCGGCGGCACACATTTGCCAGAATCTGAAAGATCCAGGAACGGAATGCTTCTTCTTTGCGTAATTTATGTATATTCTCATAGGCGGAAAGAACGGCTTCACTGACGGCGTCTTCTGCATCCTGCGGATGATGCATCATGCAGAGCGCAAAACGATACAGATCCTGATAAACCGTCTTATATAATTCTTTAAATGCAATTGCATCAATCATAAAGTCCCTCCTCTCATAACAGGTTCTTTGTATATAAGAGTATAAAAAAGTCGGAAGTGTTGCAAAAAGGGACAGAAAAATTTCCGTCCCTTTGAAATCATATCATTTTCTGAGAAAAATTAACCTCTGTAATAGTTGATCAGACATCCTTTGAGGATGATCTCACGTTCTGCATCCGTCAGATCACCGAGCTTCAGATCGATCTCCTTCAGATCATCGCCTACGACATAAGCCTTGATCGTGGAAGCTTTATCTTCTACTGCTTTGCGGATATCCGGCACGAAGAGATAGTCACCGTTCCTGAAAGAAAGCTTTGTGTGTTCCTCTTCGGTAATAAACGGAAGCATGCCCCAGTTGATCAGGTTCGAGCGGTAACGTTTGGTTGCGTACTCATTCGCGATATTCGCCCAGCCGCCGAGGACCTTCTGGCAGGAAGCAGCCTGCTCACGGGCAGAACCATCACCAGGTTTGACTGCGAAAATGGTACTTCCGACACCGATATTTCCTTTGCCGACTTCCGGATAAGACTTCTGGATTGCTGCCATCACCGGTTTTAATTCATCCAGTACATCCAGTGGACAAGTACCTGCTTCAATCGCTTTCTGGGCTTTCTGGACCTCTTTCGCGCGTCCTACATAGGCAGGATCCTTTCTGGAAAGTGCAAATTCAGCAAGTCCAAGCGGGTTGGAACGATAAGAAGAAGTCTCGCCGGACGGGATCAGTTCGTCTGTTGTTGTAACCGGATCGTGGATCTCAGATACGACCTTCAGAATCAGATTCTCAGGAAGAGCGCTCATTGCCGGCCAGTCTTTGATGTTCGGTCCGAATTTGATCTCAACCGAAGGATCAGCAACGCCGTGGCTGTCAAATACACGGTTGGCGTAAATTCTGGAATCAAAGTGGTAGGTCGGGTTCTTGTATTCAATATCAAAATCTGTTGCCGGAGTAAGGAAACCTTTGTTCGCAGCAGTTGCGGCAATGGAACGTGCATCCATAAGGGCAACAGATGCGATCTGTCCACTCTGCAGCTTGCTTCCTTCACGGTTCGGGAAGTTACGGGTAGAGTGACGGATGGAAAATGCATTGTTTGCCGGAGTGTCCCCAGCACCGAAGCACGGTCCGCAGAAGGCAGTCTTCACGATCGTACCGGCTTCCATCAGGTCAGCAACCGCACCATTTTTTACAAGCTCCATGTAGATCGGTGTACTTGCCGGGTAAACACTGAAGGTAAATTCATCTGATCCGATGTATTTGCCACGGATGATGTCTGCGGCAGCACAGATATTTTCAAAACCGCCGCCGGCACAGCCTGCGATGATACCCTGATCGACATAAAGCTTACCATTTACAATCTTGTCCTGAAGAGAGTAATCCACAGCACCGTCCAGGCTTACCAGCGCGCGTTGCTCTACATCGTGGAGAACATCTGCAAGGTTGGCATTGACATCCTCGATAGTGTAGACATTGGACGGATGGAACGGCATGGCGATCATAGGCTTGATCTCGCTCAAATTGACGTATACAAGACCGTCATAGTAAGCGACTGCGCCAGGCTCCAGTTCCCTGAAGTCATCACTTCTTCCGTGGATATCGTAGAACTCTTTGATCGTGTCATCGGTTCTCCAGATAGAAGAAAGGCAGGTTGTCTCTGTCGTCATAACATCGATTCCGATACGGAAGTCTGCACTTAATTTGCCAACGCCAGGTCCGACAAATTCCATGACCTTGTTATTGACATAGCCATTGCCGAAGGTTGCGCCGATGATCGCAAGGGCAACGTCCTGCGGTCCGACACCTTTCACCGGTTCGCCGTCCAGATAGATTCCGACAACGCCCGGCATCTTGATATCATAAGTCTTGTTCAGAAGCTGTTTTACAAGTTCCGGTCCGCCCTCTCCCATTGCCATGGTACCGAGTGCACCATAACGGGTGTGGCTGTCAGAACCAAGGATCATCTTGCCGCCGCCTGCGAGCATTTCACGGGCAAACTGGTGGATAACGGCCTGATGAGGCGGAACATAGACACCGCCGTACTTCTTCGCACAGGTCAGTCCAAACATGTGGTCATCTTCATTGATCGTACCGCCGACTGCACACAGAGAGTTATGGCAGTTGGTCAGAACATACGGGATCGGGAATTTCTCCAGTCCGGATGCTCTTGCAGTCTGGATGATTCCGACAAAGGTAATGTCGTGCGAAGTCAGCTTGTCAAATTTGATCTGAAGCTGCTGCATATTACCGGAAGTATTATGCGCACTTAAGATCCCATAAGCCATTGTCTCTTTTGCAGCAGCTTCTTTTGTTGTCTCAATACCTGTCTTGCTTTTTACGGCAGCAAGTGCATCGGGTGCATCTGCAATTACCTCAGTACCGTGTAAAAGATAGGCACCGCCTTTGTATAATTTCACCATATCATGTCCTCCTATTTTCTGTTTTCTATGAATTTCATGTGGTCTGCGACCATCAGAGCAATCTTAAATGTCAGGGCGTCCTCAAAGACTCTGACATCCAGCCCGGTCTGCTTCTGGATCTTCTCCAGCCGGTAGACGAGCGTATTCCGGTGGACGAAAAGCTGTCTCGCTGTCTCCGAAATATTCAGGCTGTTTTCAAAAAATTTATCAACTGTGGATAAGGTTTCTTCGTCAAACTGATCAACGGTATTTCCGGCAAATACTTCTTCCAGGAACATCTCGCATAAGGAAACGGGAAGCTGGTGGATCAGCCGTCCGATACCGAGTTCGCGGTAGGATAAAATATTGCGTTCCGGATAGAAGATACGTCCCACATCCAGAGCCATGCCTGCTTCTTTGTAAGACTGTGAGACCTCTTTGAGTTCGGGAATGATGGTTCCGAAGGAAAGCCGGACATTGACCATAGCTTCGGTGTTGATCGCATTCACCAGCATATCGGCAGTCGAACGGATCGTATCATAATCATCCGTACTGTCAAGGGACTTGATCAGAATAATATGTCCCTCATCTACGGCAGTAACAAAATCACCAGTTCCCGAGGAATAAATCCCGCGGATCATATCCAGGACGATCGTGTCATCCGGATTCTTCGGTTCGATCAGATAGACGACTCTGCGCTGCTCAACTGTAATACCAAGCTTTTTCGCCTGATTGTAGATATCTACGAGAAGCAGGTTATCCAGGAGCAGGTTCTGGATAAAACGATTACGGTCAAGACGTTCGCTTCCGGATCTTAAAAGGCTCTCCAGCTGGCAGACACTTAAGCGTCCGCTGGTATGCACATCAATCTCATTATTGTGCTCGATTACGAAAATATAAGTCAGTTCATCATCATCATAAACCGGAAACAGACCATAGCATTCATCCAGGTGCTCCTCCGATACGCCGGTAACCTCCAGCTCTTTTAAAAATGAGCAGACAGCTTTTTTTACTGCAGGCTTCTCCTTACCTACAGCTGCAAGCATCACTCCGTCTGTGTTCCAGATGGAACAGTTACACTCGATGATATCCCCTATTTCATTGATTGTTCTCTGTAAAATCTGGTTGGATAACAATCCATTCACCTCTCCATTCTTTTCAATATATGACAAATGGGAGAATTGTGAAATTCCCCCATCTTCTTCTGACAATACAATCTGATATTATTTTAGCAAATGTTTCACACTTTAGCAAGCTAAAATGAAAAACGTTCTCGCTTATTCGTCTTCGTCATCGCGTCTGTCAAGCATGGCAGCAACGATTTCAAGAATCACAGCAAGACCGATCATAGATGCAGCGGCAATCTTGCCGGATGTACCGGTGGCTGCCTGTGCGATGCCGCCGACAACCGGAACAGAAAGCTTTACTTTTCCGATGTAGTTGTTGTAAGGGATCGGATTCATATCTTTTTCCTCATTGGCATCCCCTTTGGTGATAAACTGTCCCATCGCCGGGCTGTTGGATACTACGCGGTGGGTGATGATCGAGCCGTCTGCATTGTTGCTGTAAAAAGCAATGACATCATCTTTGACGATCGTGTCTGGTTCTTCATACCGGACATAGACCAGGCTTCCCGTCGGGATCGCCGGTTCCATGCTCCCACTGATCACGGTGTACATCTGAAAACCAAAAGCTTTCGGAAGCGTCAGCGGAATACAGGCAAGAATCAGTACTGTCAGTAAAACAGTGCCCAGTGCACTGCAAAATGCAGCCACCGGGCTTTTCTTTTTCTTCGTTCTCTTCAAAAAAGACTTCTCCTTTAGTGCCGCGCTTTTTTTATTTTGCACGTTTTTTCAAGAATACGATCAGTCCTGCGAGAGCTGCTACCGCAACAACGATAATGCCGATCCCTGCTGCGATCGGAGTCTTGCTCGTCTTGTCTTTCGCATCGATATTTCCTTTTGGAGTGTCTTCATCATCCAGATCTACCAGAGACTTTGGTGTCTGTTCATCCTCAGATGTTGCAGTATCTTTATCTTTAGCTGTCGTATCCTGAGAATCGTTATCTGTCGTTGTACCATCGGTTGTACCGGTTGTGGTTCCGTCTGTTGTGCCACTGGTAGTTCCGGTTGTAGTTCCACCGGTAGTTCCGGCAGTTCCACCGGTTGTGCCGCCTGTCGTGCCACCTGCTGTACCGACATTACCGGTACCTGTGCCAGGAGTTGCTGTACCAGGAACAGTCGTTGTGATGGTGGTTGTTGTTGTAACAACACGGTCTGTAGCACCCGGTTTGTAGGTAAACGTAAATACATTCTCAGATACATTATTACTCAAAGTCTTGGTAAGTGCAAGAGCATCCGGAATATAATTTTCAACGTAACGGTAAGCAACGACCGGCTTATCACCAATATTGCCATAGAATGTCTGACTTTCTGCCAGTGCATTGCCGGAAGCATCCTGATAATTGACGGTATAGGCAACCATGTTGCCTTTGATTCCGTAAGCAACTACATAGTCTGCATCACCGTTGATAGTAAATGCAGGAGCGGCAAGTGCTTCGTCATTATCACGACCGCTGAGACGGATACCTTTGACATAATATCTGTCATCCGTTACCTGGATATCATTCAGATTGAAAGTAACGGTAGAACCGGATGAAAGATTTGCCTTTTCAATCTTGTTCCGTCCGTTAATTGTTCCTTTATTGCCGGCTGACAATGTTACCGTATAAGTATACGGTTCTGCTGCCATAACACTCATGGAAGCAGTGCCGATCGTCATAGCTACAGTCAGAAGAGAAACCAGTAATCTTTTCCATTTTTTCATCTGCTTACTCTCCTTTCTGTCTGCGTCTTTTTGTGTTCTTATTGAGTGTGTAGATACCATATGCAAGAAGGATCAGTCCACTGATGAGTGCAAGTACACAGAAGAGAAGAACTCTTGCGGTATCACCGGTCTTAACGGTGTTGGTTGTCTTAACAATCTTATTCTTGGTGATGGTTTTGCCGGCTGAAACCTTTTCTACTGCAAAGTTCATACGGAGCTTTGCGAGTGTGAGCTGATAACCGTTGCCCTGTGTCTCACCTTCAACACCGATGGTAAGGTGTACCGTTCCGGTATTATTGGAAGCAAGTCTTCCGAGGTAGAAATATTCTTGGGTTGAGCTATCGATCTGCTTCAGACCTTCTCCTGCTTTGGAAGCGCCTTCCCCTCCGACAGTTGTACTGTCATAGAGTACCTTTTCGGCATTATCACTTCCAACATAGGTCAGCTTGTATTCGTAAGCACCACCTTCTGCGGAAGACTGTGCATCCTCCAGCGTCTGGATCACTTCGTTGGTCATGTACCAATCGGTATCCGTACTGTCGGAGTTCTTAAGCTGAACCTTGAGCTCGATGCTGTCGCCCGGCTGGATATTTGCCAGCTCGTCAGTCACATCGGAGCTTTTAAAATTACTTCCCATCTTGCCGCCGGTGAAATTAACCTGCCATCCGTCGGCTCCCTGGTAATCCTTTGCAAATGCAGTTGTGTGTACCCCTGCTGCCATTATCACTGTCATGGCGAGGCACAAAATTTTCTTTTTCATACTCTGTACCTCCCTACTGTAAGCTCATTGTTGTTTCGTCGTCTGATACATTCACGTCCACACCCCAGGCACTCTTGATCGCGTCCTTTGCGTTGTGTGTCTGAACTGCATCCACCTCTGCGTCAATGTGGAAGGTGTAGCCATTGTACTTGTAAGTATAAGTGATGCTTTTTCCTTTTTCAGATTCGGTTACATGTTTTGTTACATCCGATGCAATCGAAGGATTGATGCGGAGTGTATCCGATAATGCCGGTGTGGTATCTCCGGCTGCAACTGCCTTTGTATAATAAAGAACGGTACGCTCTTTATACTGTTCAGACTGTTTAGACTGGTAAGACTGGCCTTTTGCAACCTGCCATCCATTGTCTGTAAGGAAATTCAGTTCGATCAGATCCGGGGAAAGAGTGGTATTCTTCTTTCCTTCTTCGTCCTGCCAGCTCTTTGTGATGATCACACGTACAAAGGTGTCGATCGTACCGCTGTTCTTGACGCTGATTGCTTCGTTATATTTTTTGCCCGGTGTAAATGTCTCATCCTTTCCGAGAAGATCTGTGAGAAGCTCGCCCTTTGAGGTTCCCTTCCATTCATTGTTCGATACATAATCCCGGCTGCTGACTACTTTGTCATTTTCCAGAAGAGATACGCCGATACTCTGCATATTCATCTGTGCGGAATAATTCTCACTGTAGTAAGTGAGTGCGGCGCGTGTACTGCCGACAGTGCTTCCAACCAGCAGGAGTGCTGCGGCTGTCAGGACCAGGGCAGGTTTCTTTGGAAATGATTTCTTTTTCTTTTTCATTCTCATTACCTCCTACTCTGTCGTCTGTGTGCTGTCGTCTGTGATTACGTGATTCCAGTCGGCGTATGGATTGCCGTCCTCGTCGTAGAGAACCGGGGTGCATTCCTGGATAACTATGACGTTGAATTCTTCTGGTTTGTCATCGCCTGATGGAAACTCATAAGAAATCACGAGTTCTGGATCCGTTGTCTGACCAGCTGGAAGTATGTCACTGTAATACCAGTAATCATCTGCTCCTTTTGACCAGTTTTTATCTGCTTTGTATCCAAGAGATACTGGAGCAAATGCCTTGACTCTTACGAAGCAGTCATATTTACCAGTGTTGGAGATTGTAACGTGTTTTCCATCTGATTTGATTTGTTCATCTGGAACTGTTTTGGTAAATCCCATATTCATTTTCACACCGCCACCGGCTGTTGAATAGGTTGTAAAATACGCCATCGCACTTCCAACTGCCAGGGTTCCGGTAAGAGCAAGTGTTGCTGTTGCCATGATTAGTGGTTTTTTATGTAACTTTCTCATTCCGATTCCCCCTTTCTAGTTCTTTGCTGCCGGTTGGGTGTACTGATACTGAGCATTTTTGTCCAGCTTGAAATTATTTCTTACACCGTAACCGCCATTGGTACGTCCGTTGTGTTCATTAGTAAATGAAACTTCTACAGCCGCTCCTGCTTTACCAGCTTCTTTTTCGTCAGTAGCAATGATTTTTACAGTCTGATTAATCTGATTTCTGTCAGAAGTGAGTTGGTAACTAGCACCGCTATAGATTTCATTTACAACTACTTCAGAGCCGGCAGGAATCTTCGTGATCGTTACAGAATTCTTACCTGCTGCGCTAAATGTAAGCTCTTCGATTCTGGTTTCTTTTTTCTTATCCCGTGTTGTGATATCAATCTGGAATACGAAGGTTGCCTCGTCTCCGAAGGTAGCATTGTGATCTACCAGTTCCTTGTTGATCACCAGATCACCGTATCTTACGTGCTGTTCCGGTTTCAGACCAACTGCACTGTTGTATTCTTTGGTCAAATCGTAGATCCAGTCATCACTTGCACCGTTACCACTGTAGTAATTATTGGTCGGAAGTGATACAAGGTAAGGAGTAAAGGTATAAGTATAATTGGTTGTAATCACTTTTGGTGTATCTACAAGGTAAAGTCCGGTATCCAATTTATTTTGGTAGCCTCTTCCGTTCTGCAGTGTAACAGTTTCGGTTGGATTAATAACCGTATTCCCTTCAGAATCTGTCAATTTACCTTGTGCTGTTTTGGCACGGTCTGCCCATGTAGTGGCTGCAGTATCCAGGTTATCAGCACTTACGGAAGAAAGATCCAGTCCGGTGAATGCATCCGTTACGGTATAGTTGCCGGATACATCAACTGTTGCAACTTTGTACAGATTGACCTGAACAGTAACGTCGTCATTTAGAAGTTCACTGTTTCCACCAATGTCAAATTGGATGGAGCACTCTTTATCGGTATCGATCGCGCTTGCGGCTTTCGCACCCGGAAGAGTGAGCAGTGGAAATGTAAGAGCGACAGCTAAGAGAAAAGTACTTCCCTGTTTTAATCGTTTATTCATCATCGCCTCATGTCCTCCTTAAAAATCTTGGTTATTCTTTGTGAGCTTTTCTCTTGGAAAGGAATCGCAAGAGAATGATCACAAGAATCGTGATTGAAAGTCCTAAAATTAAATAAAGCATATAATAATTCTGAATGGCTTTTACCATAGAATCTGTAACTGATTCGGTAGCATCCTCTTCGCCGTTATATGGAACTCTGGTTCCTCTTACGAGAAGACGATGGGAGTTGACTCCATATGGTGTACAGGTAAATAAAGTTACCTGATCTTTTCCTTCTTCAATCTGGAGTGCTTTCTCCAATGTTTCATGATCGTCTTTGTCTACCATCGGAAGAATCTGGTCTACCTTGTAGGCAAGGACTTCATCCAGTACATGGATGTAAAATTTATCGCCAACTTTGAGCTGATCGATATCGGTAAAAAGCTTTGCGCTTGGAAGTCCACGGTGAGCTGCAAGAACACTGTGGGTACTCTCCCCTCCGATCGGAAGCTTTGTGCCGTTCAGATGTCCGACACCGGTCTGCAGATCCTTGTCACCGGTACCATGGTAAATGGCAAGCTTGATGTTGATCTTCGGAATGGAAAGATATCCCATTACTCCGTCATCTGCAACGTTCAGGATCTTCCAGTATTCGGTGTCTTTGATGTCATTTTCATCTTCACCAAATACATCTCCGTAGAGGTTGTTCTGCTGAATGGTATCATTGAAAGCTTTTGCTTTCTCCCACTCGGATGTGAAGTCCTCTGATTCCATGTCCTGTATTGTATTGTCATAGCTGCTGATCAGCTGATTCTGTCTGTAGGTGTTCCACTGGTTGGATACCGTCGGGTAGATCAGAATCCCAAATCCTATCAAGAATAACAGACCGAAAAGGAAGGTTGAGATTTTTCTTTTCATAGGCATATTCCCTTTCTCGTTCTTATTCTCTTTTTAAGAGGTCTCATTTTTCTTCTTTTGAAGCTTCTTCTCCTTTAAGTATAACACAAGGATGAAGATTGTGGTAATTACAAGACCAATAATTACCCATAAAAGATAATTTGTATGAAGACTAATTCCGCTGAGAGGTGTCTTCTCATCGGCAACTTTCTGTTCCACATAAGGTACTCTGTGACCACGGACCAGAAGCCGCTCGGTATTGACTCCGTATGGAGTACAGGTAAGAAGTGTTACAAGATCTTTTCCTTCTTCTACTGCAAGAGAGGAAGTTTCTTCCGGTTTTACTACGGAAATCTTGTCGACTTCATAACATAATGTTTCGTTTAATACATGGATCAGAAAATGATCGCCTTCTTCCAGCTGATCCAGATCGGTAAAAAGAGACGCACTCGGAAGTCCACGGTGTGCGGAGATAACGGCGTGTGTACTTTTACCGCCGATTGGAAGAGAGCTTCCTTCCAGATGTCCGGCTGCCTGTTTGAGAACATCTTCATCGGTAGTGTGGTAGATCGGAAGCTTGATGTCAATCTTCGGGATTTCCACGATTCCCATCATCTCGTCACCGGCAATATTCAGAGCATCCATGTAGGACTGGTCTTCTTTGTCACTGGCTGCGGCTACTGCAAATGAGTCAGGAAGGATACTTGGAAGTAAGGCTTCGTTGTAAGCTTCTGCTTTCTGCAGTTCTGCATCATAATCAATCTCATGTGCTGCATCCTTTTCGGATACAGTCTGTTCATAACTGCTGATCAATTGCTTCTGCCTGTAGTTATTCCACTGGTTTGCAACGAATGGATACAGCAGTAAGGACAACCCGGCTAAAAATATGATGCCAATAATAAGTTTGTTTGCTTTGCGTTTCATCCGAATTCTCCTTGCTGTTGTATTATTTTTTAGGAATCCGGGGCGACCTGCCCCGGATTCAATATCTGATTATAAATAATTATTGCAATTATTTGTTGTCTGATTTCTTGCGGCTTGCGAAGAACAGACCAGCTGCTGCGATCATGATAACGCATCCAGCGATTGTGAAGATTGTTGTACCGATACCACCTGTTGATGGAAGAGCGGAAAGTTTGGTGTTGGTAATAGTTGTTATACCTTTATCACCAAAGTCAGTGAAAGTATAAGTTGTTGTAATAGTAGTTATTTTTGTTTCTGAATCTTTTACTGTATTAATTGTTGGTTCATTAGCTGTAGCTCCAGATAAATGATGTTCGATACCATCAATTTTATATCCGGAAGGAGCCTGTGTTTCAACAATATAGTAAGTAGTGTCCTGAGCATCAAGACCATCAAATGTAGCAATACCTTTATCATCTGTGGTTGCAGTAGCAACTACTGTATCTTTTTCGTTTACAACTCTATGTAATTCAAATACAGCACCTTCAAGTGTAATTTTAGAATCGGTGAGGTCAACTTTCTTGATTGTTGCTTTTACAGGAGTTGAAACAACGATATATTCTGTTTTTGTAGGAGTACCGTTATGGGTACTTGCAGTTTCAGAAGTAACCTTATTTTTCAGAGGAGACTCTGAAGACACAGATTCAGATACTTTTGCGTAATAAGTAATTTCAACAGTTGCGCCAGCTTTGTTGTAATCGTAGTTAAAATTAACTGTTAAAGTATCGGTTTCTTTCGAATCAACGGTGTAATCAGCAGGTGCAGCAAGAGCACCATTAATAGTTACAGTTACAGGATGAGTGGCATCGATTAAGAAGTTAGCATTTGTTAAAGTATCAGTTACTTTAAATAATACGTCTTCATAATTTGAAGAATAAAATGGATAGTTAGCATTTACAGTATACTTTACAATATCTCCAGCAGCAACAGACTGACCATCTGAAGAGATCTCTTTTCTTACCTGATTTTCTTCACCTTTAGCAGTTACATTAACATCTGCTGTAGAATCAACAGGAACATAAGCAAGCATTGGAGCATAAGTCCAACCTTCTTTATCAGCGATGATTAAATATACACCACCTTTAGTAGCGGTAAACTGATTTCCAGTAATAGTAGTGGTAGCACTTGATCTAAGACTTTCTAAAAGAGTACTGAGCTTAGTATTGCTAGTGATTTTACCCTGAGCAGCATTTGTATCAGGTGTATTTTGGAGTAAATCATTAATAGTTAATCCAGCGTTAGTAAAGGCTGTTTCAAAACCAGGAACTATTTTCCAACCATCTTCAGAACCTCTATCTGGTTCAACAATTTGTACATACGTCAGAGTAGCACCGTCAGCGTCGGAAATTTTTACAGTAGCATTTGTTGTTTCGTCAGCTGCAAATGAAGTCATACTCATTCCGAGTACCATTGCCAGTGTTAATAACACTGCAAATAATTTTTTCATCTTTTTCATATTGTTGTCTCCTTTTCTTTTTTAGGGCTATGCCCGATTTATTGTCCCCTCATAAGGGAGAATAACGTTGTTTGTGGCTTGGGAGCCACTGAAAAGTAAATTGTTCAAATTATCTTTCCAGCACCTCCCTGCATTTGTTTTTATATAAGATCCATGCGGCTGCGAACATAAGTAAGATACCGCCAATCATATACAGGTAAATTCCATTGCCTCCGGCTGATGGGAGGTCGTATAAAGGTGTGTTCTCAATGAGAATCTGGTATTTTCCATCCTGCAGTGCAGGTGCAACATTTTCACCATTCAGTTGAATCGTTTTTAATGCTCCTGTCTTTGTAATCTGCAATGTATAAGTATTACTTGAAAGGGTATATCCTGTCGGAGCTTTAATTTCCTTCAGTGTATATGTTCCTGTCGGAAGTTTACCTGTCATCTCATCAGATACATCATTGTTCTGATATTTCTGATACCATTTGACAATACCTGCATCTCCCGATTTACCGTAATACTTAACATTTTTATCTGTTGTAGACTGCAGTTCAAAGATTGCACCTGCTAATCTTACATCATGACTGCTTGCGCTGACTTTGATAATCTGCCAATCACTGTAAACCGGTTCATTTGTGAAAATTGCTTTGCCAAGTGTACCGCCATTTTCAGGATTATATGTATAATTCTTGATGACATTGACATCTTTACCGTTTTCTACAACTGTACCCATTGTGAAATGAATATCTTCTGGATTATTCAAGACATATTTTGTATTTGTTGCTTTTGCATCATTTTTAATACTCTTGACATCATACCCTGCTGCAACTTTTTCTGTAACAGTATATTCGCCTCTTGCAAGATGTTTTAATTCATCTCCATTATAGGTTGCAGTATATTTGCCATTTTCTAATGAATCTTTTGTAACAGTTACTGATACATCCTGACTGAAATTATCCGGTCCTGTTACTGTGAATGTAAATGTATCACCATTCTCACCCTTCGGCTCTGTCTCAAGTACTTTTGTAATCTCAATAGAACCATCGATGATATTGACAATATAATCTGCACTTGCTGTCAGATTTCCACTAACTACTGTACCGCCGTCTGGTGCTGGAGCAGTAATTCCGGAATTCTGAGCCACTCTTTGTTCTACAGTGTATGGAACAAATACAACTTCCAGATGATATTTTTCAGCCGGACTTGCTGCATTGCCTGCTTTGTGATCCTTAATGCTTCCACCTGGTGTTTCAGGAATCGTATAAATATATTTAAAGTATCCTACCGCATCAGATGTGCCCGGATAAATATATTTGTATTTCGGATTATCACCATCACCAATTGTAAGTGTCTTTTTATTCTCAAGTTCATTCTTCTGAGCATCCGTTAATGCTGGAAGACTAACCTGTGTTTTATTAACCGGTTTAACACCAGTCAAAGTTTTTGTTGTACCATCCAGCTCTACAACCTTGATTGTCTGAGCCAGCTGATTGTAATAAGCCTGTGGCTGGAGAGCATCACCTTTGTAAACAGTAATTTCTTTGCCCGTCATTTCAAGCGACAGTGCCTTAACATTGACTGTTGGCTTAGGGAACATCTTAGTCGTATCCTCATTAACAAATACGCCCGAATCTCCTGTATTGGTTGTGACAGCATTGCCGCCGATGAAGTCTGCTTTAGCAACAACTCCAATCTTTCTTTCCCATGCCGGATCTTCTTGATTATCCTTATTACCAATGTGTGCTTCTGTTCCGGTCCACTCAATCGTTGTTGTGCCATCCGTATTCTCGGTTATCTTTACTCTACCAACGACTACATTATCTTTATCACGTGTTTCTTTGACATATGTCTTAGAACCATCTTCATTTGGAGTAGCCTCTACATCACCAACCAGCGCCTTACGTCCTGCTTCTGTCAGTTCAAATCTGGCATCGATAACATCCACGATTTTCTCTGCATTGATGGAATAATATGCGCCAATCTGAGCGGCCAGTTTCTTGAACTCCGCCTCAAGATCAGCTGTCTTGTCTACAGTGTAAGCATACTTACTATTGCTGCCTTCCGGAACACTTGTTGCAATATAATTTTTCAGGAAATCCGAAGCGGATGTTGATAAATCATGATTCTTACAACTACCTCCAAAATAAGGGTTGTAATAGCCACCATGATCTCTACCAGCAGAACTTGTCGCCGAATCACCCTTATGCCAATATAAGGTTTCTGACAGATTATAGCCTACAGTATAGATTGTTGCCTTCTCCTTAATATCAGTGGCATAATTCACCGCACTGTTGGCAACCATACAGTTAAACGCATCGTCACTATTATGTCCCGGTAAACCATCTGTGAAGAACAATACATACTTCTGATTTCCTGTCTGATCGGCATCTAATAAACCTTTTGCCTTTTTTAATGCATCGCCCATTGGTGTGCCACCATATGAGTACCCATTAGTAGAAAGGAAATTCTTAATAGATTCAACATTTTGATCTGTATTAAGTTTAGTAAAGTTCTGAGATTGTGTCGTATTACTATCACTACCTTGTGTACCATTAAAGTACACAACTGCTGCCTGGCTATCTGGAGATGCAGTCTTCAAAGTATCAATGAAAGTATCTGCTGCATTCACCAGCGCAGTCATACCATTCGTACCCATTGATCCAGATCTGTCAAGTACCAATACTACACTTGCTGCTTTAGCTTCTGTACCTGCTTCTCGTCCGGATGTGCTGGCTCCCAGAGTAATTTCATACTCACGTTTGTTATAATCCGTTACTTTGACAGTCTTGGATGTTGTCAGATTAGCTTCTGCATCTTCATGCTGTCCTTTGTTCACAATCTTGTAAACACTATTGGAATCTTTGTCAATTGGCTGACCGTTTTTCGTAATCGTATAGGTACCGTTAGTGTTAACATTAATCTTCCATGTACCGGATGCTGCAAGATATCCTTCCGGAGCCTGAGTCTCTGTCATGGTATATGTACCTTCATGAAGTCTTACAGAAACTCCGCCATCGGAACCAGATGTTACATTGTAAACTCTTGAATTATCGCTGTCATCTCTAATCTCAAATTCAGCTCCTGCCAGAGCAGATCCCTGTGTATCTACTTTATTGAAGTTAACTTCATAAGTTGGAATAACTTCCAGGTTGAACTTCATCTTCAGATTGGATGCACCTGCACCTCGTTCCATGTAGAACATCTTGAAATTGTGTTCTGTAAAATCTTTTAATGTATTGCCATTAAAAAATTCACTGACTCTCGAGTCGTCCCATGGTGAACCATCCGGGAATACACCTGCTGCCTGGAACTGCGCTTTAATTGTTGTTCCTGACACGGAATCATAAGTAATATAACCTGTTGCAAAATTGATACTTCCTGAATGGGCATCATGAATACCACCAATATCCAGCATCAATACGCCATCAACGTATACCCATAAATCATCATCGCCATTGAACTTATAGACCATATCCGATTCATTCTTTAATTGTCCGTTCCTTGGCTGGTTGAAATCAGCTTCCACGTACATGCCAAACCAGTAATCATTAGTTCCCTGCGTCTTATATAATGTCTTACCATACGCTGGATCTGAATCACTTAATGGATTGCCACTCTCATCATACAAGTTTTTATTTGTTGAAACATCACTTGCACTGATACTATTATATGGCATAAAATTGCCGCGCCGATACCAGAGATAACCTTCATTCGATGGTGTTCCCAGTGCATCATACACTGTGAAATCTCCATTATCCTCTAAATGAGCGTAATTCTTAAAACTGCTGTATTCATAACTTCCATCTGCATCAAAGGAACTTTGAAGGAATAAATGATTAACATTTGTTCCGCCTGTAAACAATGTCTTTAAACTTGTACCGCCGACTGTTACCGGATAGCCCTCTGTTAATACTCTGTTCAGAAGATTCTGTTTAATACCACCGCTTACGTTATTTACAGTATATGGACCTCCAATATCATTACTCAAGCCAGCTGCAGGCTTAGAGTAATTAATCATCCGCATCGTAATACCCTTGGATGTACTATCGATGGTATCAACTGTAGGCAATGCAGTTGGTTGTTCCTGTGTCTGTTCCTGGTAAACTAAATAAATTGTACCGCCTTCGCCGTCTTTCCACTTTTCATCATCGTCATCTGATTTTTCTTTATATCTCCACTTTTTGTCTTTGAACTTTACCGAATAGACATTCTTTCCTGATACACCATCCAAATGAGCGCCACTATATTGATAGGTCTTATTATCAATTGTAACCGTTTTTGGAATTTTAACTTTATCGCCATCGCGGATTACAAGATCTTTATCTTTTTTTATTAAAACATTTCTTTGTGTAAATTGGTCACTTGTAATCTCAGTCCCACGTTGGTCAACATACTTTACATCTACACTATATTCACTATATGTAATAGCAAAGGTTGAAAAACTGTTTGTCGTAATAGTTACTTTCTGGATTTCATTTTCCGATGTTGTATTAATCTCAGCATCACCATTTGTATCTTCTGCTGTCATATCTACAACATCTGTAACCTTACCTTTATTGTCTTCTTCAAGATGAAGGACTGTGACATCCAAATCCTTTGTACTATTAAGCCACTCTGTATCATTCACTGTCTGTACTGCATCTTCCGCAATCACAGGCTGTTTGTAATCCATTGTGACTTTGACATTTCCGTTTGGTTCCATCTTGTTTCCGTCTGCATCTACGAATGTAATATTGTAAGCAAGGAATCCGGCAATATCATAACTTTCATTTTCGGCTTTTTCTTTTAGCTTGTTCTCTGTAAAATCATACTGATCATTGAGTTCTTCAGCTTTTGTTTTTTCTTCATCACTCATGGAATCAGTGATTTCCTGTTTGATGATAGGAGTAACAGAAAGTGTTGCACCTTCCGGAATATTACCGGATTCAACAGCATCGACTGTTATCTTTACATTATCGTTTTCATAAGTAAGCTGCTGAATCGGCTGTGCCTCTTCAGCTGCCGGCTGTTCAGCCGGTGCCTCAACTGTAGGAGCTTCTGTCTCAGGCTGCTGTTGTTCCGGTTGCTGCTGTTCTTGTTGTTGTTGTTCCGGTTGCTGCTGTTCTTGTTGTTGTTGTTCCGGTTGCTGCTCCTCTTGTTGTTGTTGTTGTTCCGGTTGCTGCTCCTCTTGTTGCTGTTGTTCTGAGGAGTTCACCGCTGCCTCATCTCCTGTAGCCTCATCTGCCGCCGGTTCTGCTACTGCTTCGGTTTGGCTCTGGCTGTCTGTGTTCTGTGGCTCATCAGCGAATGCTGATGTCGCACTGCTAAGCACAAGTACCATGCAAAGCATGAATGCTATTAAACGTTTCTTTGTATTACTTTTCATGGCGTCCTCCTTCTATTCCTCAATTCTGACTTCATAATTGTTATCAAGTGCTCCGTCTATCAGCTTCAATAATTCAAGGGCACTGCGGAAATGCTGCTCTCGCTGCTCTTCCACCCAAGTAACGCTGCCCTGCCAGGTACCGTTCTGCTGATCCATGATTTTTATTAAAAAAGTTCTTGTATTTTTTTGCTTTTTATTCATGTCAGTTTTCATCTGCCCTTCCTAATTATTTAGACTTTTTTATCTTATATAGGTATTGTATCTGACAAAGCATTACGTGAATCATTACCAATAACGAAAAATATTAACTTTTTTAAGTTATAACAAGAAATAGTCATGTTTTTGTAATAATATAATGATTTGATACCAGGGTCAAAAGGTCAGAAAGCCGATGCAAGCTTGCTTGCAAGAGGATTTTTGACCTCTTGACCCGCCAAAAACATGAGTAAGTAGCCATTTTTCAAAGAAAAACGAGCGGATTACGAATGCTTTTGAGGATTGCGAGAGTGCAAAGCACGTAGCAATCTGGTATCAAAGGAGTCAAAATACCTTTGAACCCCAACATTATGATTTGTAGGAGTGCGTAATATTTGTGTCTGACTCTACTATATGTATTGGGATATTAGAATAGAAGTAAAAGTGGGGAATAATGTGATGGAAGTGCAAAAAGTATAGCTTGCGGGGAGCGCATAGAAAAGGAGCAATCTGGTTATAGCGGTGAGGGAGAGGGATTTTCCGGACAAAAAGATCCCGTGACTGATATTGGGGAGATGCGCTGCATCTTAGACGGTGATCAGTCACGGGATGGGGGGAAGGATTATTTAGTTTTTATTCAATGCCTAATTCTTTTAATAGTTTCTTTTGGTATTCGATGTCTTCGGTAGCGCGTTCGAGGTCGCTGTAGCGTTTGGCTTTTAGGAGATATTTGGTTAATTGGTTTAATTCTGCTATGATTTCTTCTCTGCCTTCTTCTCTGGCATCTTCCTTCAAAGTCTTTTCATACAAGTCTTTATCGTATGTCGTTAAGATCATGTGCAACACCTCCGTTTGGTATAGCGCAGATAATTTATTGGGTTCTACTCAATGCCATATTCTTTCAGCAACTTTTTCTGATATTCAATATCTTTAGAAGCACGCTCCAAGTCTTTGGAGCGGTTATCATTAAAAAGGTATTTAGCTAGTAAGATTCCTGACTCAAGTCCTTCTTCTCTTGCATCTTCTTTCAAAGTCTTCTCATATAAGTCTTTATCATATGTCGTTAAGATCATATTTGTTACCTCCGTTTGACATAACGTAGATAATTTACTTAGTATCATTCGATTCAATGCCAAATTCTTTTAATAGTTTCTTTTGATATTCGATATCTTCGGTAGCACGTTCGAGGTCATTGTAGCGCTTGGATTTTAAGAGATATTTGTTTAGCTGATTTAGATATTCCATACCTTCTTCTCTGCCTTCCGCTCTGCCTTCTTCTCTTGCATCTTCCTTCAAGGTTTTCTCATATAAGTCTTTATCATATGTCGTCAGGATCATATTCGTCACCTCCGCTCGATGTTTCTTGAGAAAATCTGCCAACACATCCTGGTGAATACAGGTATCAATTGCTTTTTCTAATGCATCTTCCACAGAAGGTTCCGACTGTATATATTCCCTGACACATTGGACGAATATGGAATATTCTTCAAGCCTTCTGCAGTGCTTCATCAGTTCCTGATTGTGACCATAGTTGATGTTCAACATGGTTGCGGTGCATTCCAGGCAAGGTGCTTCGTTATCTGTATTTTCAAAGCAGTCTGAAAGCTTTAACTCCATGGAATCTGGCTGGCTTTTTGTACCATTGTAAAAGACAATATATTTCGGTTTCGGAAGCCGGACTCTTTTTTCATGGTAGATCATCAGATTATTATCTGCAACATACCCTTCATATACCCGGGAGAAATAAAAGACTCCGCGAAGTGGTATGTTTGGGTTAAAAGTGCTTTGATGTTCATACAGATTCATGGTTCCGCCAACCAGAAAGGATACATCATTTTTCATGGACAGATAAAGGACATCTTCCAATGTATTTACTTCCAGGTCATCGGGATTCTGATAGTCCGTGTGGTTGATCGCATTATAAAGCTGCAGCAGATCTTCTTTGTTATTAAAGATCATTCTCCATAACCGGTCTTTATATTGCCGGTTGTGGGTTTGTTTGCTATGGCGAGATTTCTTCTTTTGTTTTCTCATTGTTTACCTCCATTATAATAGAAAACAGTTCATAAGTAAATTCGCCATATCTCATGTTTCATGTAGATATATAATTTTTTCTACAATCAAAGAATTCATATATCATATATGATTCGATTTTCTACATACGCCTATTCAAATGGTACTGGAGTTTTTTGTGAAAAGCAATTAAGCCTGCAAATAAAAAGTCAAGGCTAAATTGAAGAACATTGAAAATCTTA
>OGXP01001271.1_pt1 | contig 22051 bp, 33 predicted proteins | sample 1576351 | NCBI WGS metagenome assembly OGXP01 (sample SAMEA3541517, study PRJEB24748) | human gut metagenome | biome: human gut; feature: human-associated habitat; material: faeces | place: China | collected 2012
TCTCTCTCCATGCTTGATTTTACTCAAAGCAATCGCCGTTGTAATTTCAGAGATAAGCCCCACTTTTGATACATTTCCATGAAAACCAAGTTTCGGACAATCACAGAAGTTACACTTCATAGGACAACCTTTTTGTGAAGATACAGTCACAACCAATTTATCCTCAAGTGCTACCTGCCTATGCTCAACTTTTTCAATCCGCTTATCATATCCCATAAATGAAGCCTTAATGTTGTTTTCTTTGCCATAGTCCCCCACAAACAAATATTCAAGTCCCAGTTCTTCATCTGAAATAATATTTCCAGTTCTTGTTTTTGTAATTACTCTACTCATTTATTTATCTCAACTTTCTTTCAAGAATAGCATTCACCAGTTTTCCATCTGCTTTACCCTTAACCTGTGGCATGAGAACTTTCATAATCTTTCCTTTTTCTTTTTTGGTTGGACTATCTAATTCCAGATCCTTCAGTACATCAGAAATAACCTTTTCAATTTCTGCTTCATTCATCATCTGCGGCGCGAATTGCTGCAGAACTGCCAGGCGGTTATTACACTGTTGAATAATGTCCGTTCTGTCTGCCGGTGTCATTTCCAGTGTTTCTTTTGTCTGTTTGATCTCTTTCTGTACTACTGCATCCTCTTCTTCTGGTGATAAAACTCGCATTTTATCAATTTCTGCATTCTTTAAAGCTGCCAGAAGTAAAGCTAATGTATCTTTTTTCTCTTTATCTTTTTCTTTCATGGCTTTTACCATTTCATTTCTGACTAATTCTTGTTTACTCATATCATTCTCCAATTCTTTTATTCTTATCATCTTATGAAAAACTCATAAATTACTACTGCAGAACCTGCAATACCAAAGAGTTTGTAGATTAAATCAAAAATCTTCATTCCCATTGGACTCTCCTTTCTATAACAAAAGAACACTTAATTCTTGCCAAATATTCCCAACCATTGTATAATTAGAGAGTCCAATGTTTTACTCATGTTAAGTTGCTACATAACGGAAGAATGGGTGGGACGGGGTGTACCATACCCCAGGGATTAGAATAAGTGTTCTGTATAATAATACAGAACATTTGTTCTTTTGTCAATATTCAATTATAAAATTTCAACTTTGTGACATATTATATCTTTTTGATAAGCTATTTTGTAAAAATATAAAATTTAAGCAGTTATGTAGATTCATCTATCTACTGTTTTGTACCCTTGTAATTTTGTAATAATAAAAAGCCATATATGCCTTGAGCCATACCATCCCTTTGTTTTGTACCCTTGTAATTTTGTAATAATAAAAAGCATCAAATCTTTTACAAAGGCTTTTGTGAGCAAAGATTTTCTCACATTACGGACGCAAAATCGCCCGATATTATTTCTAATATACTAAATTATAATCTCTAACCAATCTTACAGTTAGATACATGTTAAATTACATATATCTAAAACAGCGATTGACTTATATGTGCAACCTTTTATCCTTTAGATACATGTTAAATTACATATATCTAAAACCTCGAATCATACAACATATGTAATTTACTATATCTTTAGTGAGTGGGATTTCCCTCACTTTTCGGCAGAAAGGTCTACCGTTAAACAAAATTATTTCTTTTTGTTTTTCTTATTTTTCTTCTCGTCTATATCTGACCAATCAGTAGAAAGTGCAATATTTCTAGCTGCGTTGAAATCTGCATTGACTTTTTCTCCAAAATTTTTACATTCTGGATTTTTACAAATGAAAGTTGCTTGGTCTATTCTTTGACCGTTTTCCCAATGTCCACAACAACTACAAACCTGCGAAGTGCGATATGGATTTATTTTTCTTACTTCAATTCCATATTTTTCTGCCTTATATGTAATGTACTGCTGAACCTGATAATATGACCAATTACTTAAAATAAACTTGTTTTTCTCGTCATCACCATATCCTTCAAGATCTTCAAGATTAATATACTTCGCATTATTTTTAATCGCAAAATCAACAACTTGTTTGCTTACATAGTGACTATAATTTTGAACCCAATGTTTTTCATACTCCGAAAATCTATTTAATGCCCGAAGTTTCTTTCCTCTGCCATGTCCACCAGAAGTTTGACTAAGACTCTTCTGCAATCTTCTTCTCTGCGCCTTGATTTTTGTTCTTACCCGTGAAAAATCATTTGCATTACCAATTGATTTCCTAGAATAACCGTTTGTGTTTAATGCACACACTGCTGGAATTGCCAAACCTAAATCAACACCAACTACCTTGTTTTCATCAAGTTCTTTAATTTCCTTTGGCATTGTTAACGATAAGTTCAAAATGATATCTCCATCATCAATTTTGATACTAGAACCATTCACTTTGTATCTTTCTTCAAAAATATTCTGTACAACATTTCTTAATTCTGCCGATTTATATGGATTTCCAAATACAATCTTAAATTGGATTTTATTAATCCATTTTATAAATACTTTTAAATTTCTGTCCGTATAAAGATTATCCAGAAATTCCGTGTAATTTTCATATCCATGAATAAAAACAAGATCACGACCTCTTGTAATAAGAGGAACTGTCCGTTTGTAATTTGTAATATTGCGTTCTCCACGTGGTAGTCCATTCTTTATTGCTATTGAAAAATCCTGCTTAACCTTTTGAACTACCGCCGATTTCGTATCGCAGCCTTTAGCAAATTCAATATCACATAAATTCGGATTTGAATTTGACAAAATTGATTTTTGCGCCTCTTTAAATTCAGCACTACTCAAATCTCTTTTACATTCGTAATACTTACTCGCCAATTGTCCCATAAGTATATTCAACGCATTATACTGCGAATATTGTCCATCTCTAATAAAATCATATACTCGATCAACCTCATCCTTATCTCCAACAGGTAATAATTTAATTTTTCTAGTTATCACATATTTATCTTTGCTCATTTTATTTCTTATCCTTTATCCATATCTATTTGTCCTTTTATTTGCTCTTGTAATTTCATAAAGTTCTAAAATAGACGGTATTGATTTATCAACATTACTTACGTTCAGTATCTATGTAATTTCATAAGGTTCTAAAACAATTCTTAGACTGTCAACCCGGCGATCTCAGTTCAGTACCTATGTAATTTCATAAGGTTCTAAAACATGATATCTTTGCTGTCCTATCGGCTATACGGTTCAGTACCTATGTGATTTCATAAGGTTCTAAAACGTTACGTGCAAGATCACATTTGGACGTTGTTGTTCAGTACCTATGTGATTTCATAAGGTTCTAAAACCTCAAATCTATATTCAATTTACATAGGCTTTAGTGAGTGAAAATTTCCTCACTCTTTGGCTCACATACATTCTTCTAACATATGTGTAGGTTTCCCTAGCTGAATCAGCCACAATATTTCTATTGATTTCCAGCCCTGTTAATCAAGGCTGCATATTACTATTATTATTTCATCATTGCTCCTGCAATCTCTTTGAAGCTTGCCATTTCAATTCACACATCTATATAAGATATGACTGCCCGTTAAAATTGCAATCTCTTGTGCATCGTATTTCAATTCACACATCTATATAAGATGTGACAGATCAGATACATAGGGGTACTTATGACCAGAATTTCAATTCACACATCTAATATAAAATTATGATTGCATAAGCAATACCGTTTTGAAAACATAAATTTTCTAGGTTTCTTATGCCATTTTGAGTGCGAATCAACCAAGTTTTAATGTTTACTTACGATTCGCACTAAGGACGGGTTGAACCTCCGCCTACAATATGTTAATTGAGATTCATGGAATAGTACAAAATATTTCTTGCCGCATTTATATCTCTGTCATGCTGTGTCCTACATACTGGACAAATCCATTCCCTAGTTCTCAATTTTAAGTCTCTTTTAATATATCCACAGCAGTTGCATCTTTTTGAAGATGGACTCCATCTATCAATCGCTATGACAATTCTATCATGCCAAATAGATTTATACTTAATTTTTGCTAGTACATCTCCCATACTTGCATCTTCTAATGCTTTTGACAAATGTTTATTTCTAAACATTCCACTTATATTCAATGTCTCAACTGCAATATAATCATTATTTATTACAATATCCTTACTAACAATATTGTTCCATAAATTTCGTTTATTTGCTATTTTTCGATTTATCTTTGCAGATAACATCTGTGTTTTCAGATACCTTTTAGATGGTTTTTCAAATCTACCAGCTTTGTATCCTTCTCGAAATTTTATGTTTCTCCAACCTAACCTTCTTGAAAGTCTCTTATCTATTCTTTTTAACTCGTTTTGCTTATTATATTTATATTTTTTATTTGGATATTTTACTCCGTTTGATGTAATAACCAAATCCTTGATTCCAACATCAATACCAATTTGATTCCCTGCTTTTTCTTTAGTTTTAACATAACATTCTGGTATTTTAAAAATTATCCAATAATTATTTTCGTGATCTTTGCTAACAGTTATCGTGATCTTCTTTGTTTTGTTCTCCAAAACCCATTCTAAAAATGTTTTGGAACAATTTTCTCCAAATCTTATATTTTTATTCCAACCTCTGACTTTTACTGGCTGAAAAACTCTTTTTTCTGCTCTTGGTTTAACAAGTTGTATAAAAAATACATTATCATTACCTGTTTTCGAAACTGAGGACAAACAGGTAGCATATGTAAAGCTCTTTCTTGATTTTTCTTTTGTATAATAATTTGGTATTATAGATTCTACTGGATATTTTATCGTTGCACGCTTAATATCTGTAACAATCTTTTTTTGCTTTTTATACTTTTTACCCTCTGATTTTGCTTTGATTCTTTCTGCTTTTTCCCAAACTGTTTCAGCCATCAATAACCGTTTCTTAAAGTCGGTTTTAATCGCACCAATTTCTGTTGTAAGGGATGCCGGTATTGCTAACCCTATTCTGCTATCGGCTGCGATACAATTAGCCTTATAAGCTGCAGAGGTAAACATACCAAATGTCTTTGAATTTATCCAATGCACTGTTTTTCCATCTTTATCTTTCTTTTCTGTCGTTCCATCAAAATAATTGAACAGATTATACATACATTTATTTAGATATAATTGTACACCGTATATTTGATCGTCAATTATTTTTGCCTGCTCTTTATTTGGATATAGCCTACATTTCATTGAATAGTTATTTACCTTCACATACATTTGCTATGTTACCATTTGATTATTTTATATAATCAATATCCTTTCATCTAATAATTGGTTTATAACCTGCAATAATACTTCCTGAGTTTCCAAATCCTTCTCTGTCTCAATCTCACGATAATTGAAAAACTCCTTGAAATTATATCCACCCATGCCGCCCCAACAAGTACAATAACAATGAACTTCGTGGCGATAATACGGCTTATCATAAATTCCAATCCATACAGAATTGTCAGTACAATACTTTCTATCTGCATCCGTTCCAATGCTTTTTGAAATACACCAAGCATTTATCACATCATTTCGCCAGAACAACGGCTCTTTGATTTTGAAGCGATCATTTACAATCAGTTTATTTATGTCTGAAGGTTTCAAGTTATATTTATTCTCGACTTTTGGTTTTCTCATATTGCAGCCTCCTAGAATGATAACCACGAATCTTCATCGTTTGGATCAATATAAGAATTAGATAACATCCGTATTTCGCCACAACATTTACACACCACTTCATGTCTTTCCCCGTCATTGATAATATCACAATATTTTACATTCATAGGTAAGTGGCAATAATACCCAACTGCATTCTTAGTGTGACCACAAGGGGCTTTAGGTCTTTTCCCAAACAGTTTGAATAATAACCATTGGAATTTTGCATATCTACGTTCATCCAATTGAATTTTCCAAAGTAAAAATCTCATTCATATCATCCTTTTTTGCTATGTATTTTTAGGTCACGACATCCAAGCAGAGACAACTTTCAAATCTTCTTTCTTTACAAGATCTTCCGAAATAACTAAATCATTTTCATTCATTTCGTATATTTCCTTGCATTGTTTCTCAATTCTGTCTCTATCCCTAGGTGTAAATAACCCGCCGCGTCTTATTTTTATCTCGTTACATTTGGCTTCTATTGCATCTTCAATAGGGACACCATTCATACGCATTTCGATAATACCATTACTGCCACAAGGCAAATAGAAATGTTTCTGGCACTTTGTACAAGACTCTTTATAATACGTGTAATTTTCGTGTCCTTTAATCTGAAAAGCACATCCAGAACTAATCCATCTTTCACTACGTTTCTTACAAAGCGGGCAAAATAATATGTTATTAATTGGAAACATCCTGTTCTTTCCTCCTTGTACCATAATCAAAAGCTCCAATATCTTCCGGATCTACACATTTCACAAAGTCCTCTATACAAGCATCCATATCCTCGAAATACATACTGGTCAACGAATGCGTGAATATTCCAGGAACACGTTCTTCTATGGTTTCACAATCTTCTTTGCAATATCCCCCACCAACCAAAACAAAAACTGTTTTATAGTCTTTCTTATGTTCATCCCAGAATTTCTTTATTGCTTCGAGAAGTTTTACTCTTTCGAGAATTTTGCTGTTTTCAATAACATCTTCTATAACGTTTTGCTCTGGTGTAACTTCAGAACATGCTCCATATTTTTTATATCTTGCAGCATACTCTTCGCTAATTGGCGCATATAAGCCTTCTGGGATTTTTTCATTGTATGCGATTTTTAAGCTAGTTCTTAATCCCGGCAAATCATTTCCTTCAAGCAAAATATCATAACCATGTTCCTGATCCACTTTTATCCTTGCTAATTGGTTGTAAGGAACGATAGTATCTGGATCAATTGCAACTCTTTTGAGTCCCAAATATGCTGACTCAACACCACAACGATACGATCTATAATCATTATACTCTATGTAATATTTCCAAGTATTTTTCGGACAATATGCTGCCTTTGCTACCACAACATAACCAACAGCAATTTCTTTTGTGCCAATTATTCGCGCCATATATGTAAATGGTTCTTGTGCATTTGTGGAATCAAAATTATAATGTGAAGTTCCTGCTCGCATCATTTTATTTCTTTCTCCTGTGTATATTCCGCAAAATCAATAAGCTGCTTTCTTTTATATTCAACATCACTGTCATTCGTATAAACATATCCAAGTGTTATTTCAATCGTCTTACATACTCCAATGATACATCTTAATATTTCGTCTTTTCCTGGATATTCATATTTTATTCCTGATGTAGCAAGGTCTACAACTGAAAGCACCCAGTCTATAACTGTTGTATCTTTTCCTGCCAGCTTATCAAAAAATCGCTTGTACTTTATAAACACGTATTTACAGGCATATCCAAGTGACTTGAATATCGCATCACATATTCCAATGATTTCCATAAAAGCTTTATCCTTGTCACTTGAAGTTCCAGATCCGCATGATGATTTTGCAATTTCCAATATGCTATCAGCCCAGTCAATTACAATATTTCCACTCATGTTGTACCTTTCTCACCTGAATAAACTTGTCTGCTTTCCAAGAAGATGCCCGAAAATACCATGCGTTGCATTATTTATAGAATGATAAATCTCTGCTTGCATCCGTTCTTTATTCTTCTTGCATTGAGTATGGCAATATTTGTTTCTTCGACAGAGCTTGCAATTTCCATCGGAAAGCCAGCGTTCATTGTCAATTGATTTCGTCATAACATCTTTCCTCTTCGTCGGAATCGTCATTATCACTGTCAGCAGAAGAAATAATCTCTTTGATTTTATCAGCCTTTTCCTCTGACAGATATTCTGAAAGTGGGAATAACTTGTCAATTTCTTCAAGTGTGAAGCCAAGTGTTCCAATAGCTCCTATAACCTGATGAAATTTCGGAATCTCATCAAGAATTTCTTCTGGCACAATCTCAGTACAAGCCTGAGCTTTTTCCATAAGGACAAAAAATTCATTTGTCAAAATCTCGACAAATTTTTTCATATTTTCGGAATCTTTGTTTTCCGGATTAACTGTCGCAGCCTGAGTTGCTTTCACAGGTCTTTTTCTGTAATGCCCGTTTCTATTTCTTCTCTGGTGGGTTCTATTTCCATTGAATTTCTCATTGTTATTCATATTCTAATCGCCCTTTCGTATTGTCATATCTTTCATGTTTTACAATTCTTAATGCTTCTGCAGAATCAGAGTCTGGCTCAATTTCGTCCAGACTCGTTTCTTCTTCCTCTGCAATTTGTTCAACTACAGATTTAATATCTTTTGGATATTTTGTGCTTAATACCCTGTTTAGTGTGACAACTATAATGTCGGCTTTTTCATATAATGATTTGCTTTGACCTTTAAGCATTACTGCTTTTCTCAGATAGATCGAATCATCATAATCCCAGTCCATCGACATACGATCCTGGAACTTTACATATACATCGTCGTCTGTATCTACACTGGCAGCAGATATAGCTGTAAATATAAGAAGCACAACAATTATAACTGAAATTATTGTACACACTTTTCTCGTTGCACGCTTACTATAATTCATTTTATTCTCCTGTACTTATCCTTTTGTACCAATACAGTTAAGTAAATCCACTCCTAAAAACTTCAAAACAACTTGCAGCTTTCATATCTTTATCCTTTATTTATTTCTATTAACTTCATTTATTTTTCAGGTGTCTTTCTTAGAATCATATTTTCCAATACAGACACCGAATGAAGATAATATTCCTTATTTAGTTTCGTTGCTTATAACCTGAAAATTCTCATGAAATATATCCAAATCTGTCTGGAATCCATATTTATCTTCATCAATTATATACACATCTTCGCCCTTAAACATGCATCTATATGTATGTCCCTTGATGAAATTGCTAAATCTGCCATCTTCCATAAGAACTTTTATATCGTCTTTTGCTTTTACTATTGCCATTGTACTTTCCAATAGTCTACACTCCAAATCATAAAATGTTCACATCGTTATAATACTGTTCCATGTTTTCATCTTCAAGACCACAATATCTCAATGTAACTTTTGGAGTTGCATGATTAAACATTTCTTGAAGATGACACAAAAACATTGCATCATCCTGATGTGCCTTTAACTGCCAATAGCCAAATGTCTTTCTCAATGAATGCGTTCCTACGTTAAAAGTAATTCCTACTTCCTTCGCTGCTTTTTTCAAAATATTACCAGCCGGACGAACCTCAAGGTGTCCATTTCCTTTTCTACTTTTGAAAATGTATTCATCCCTTCCAGGTATTTCCCCGTTTCTTATATACTGTTTAAAGTATTTAAGAATAGCTTTTTTGCAAGACTCATTCAGATAGAATGTACGCCACTTGCCAGTTTTTTCTTCTTTTATTCTGATTGCGTTTGCAACTTCTGAATAATTATCCGGGAAAGCCTGTCCCCATGTAAGTTTCAGGAGATCCCCTGCTCTAAGACCAACATTTACACCAACAACAAATAAGAGATCATTACGCCACATCTTTTTCTCAACGAAATAATTGTGCATTTTCTGAAGATCTTCTTCGGTTTTGAACGGATAAACTCTCTGTTCTTCGCCCTCTTTGTAGTTACCTTTTTTTACTGGTTGCGTTTTAACAATCTGTTCTCTTGAGCCAGGAAAGGTTATAACTTTTTCAGTATCTTCTTTTAATGCGGATGTTCCATTGATATATGTCATCATAATGCTCTCTCCTTTCTTATTACTGCTTTTTATTCAATGCTCTTTTTCAGTGTCCCAATCCACTTCTGCTTGTTATAATCTGATGTGTCTGAAAGTGCCACATAATTCACTAACTTATCAATATGCTGAATTGTATTGTTTACAGCCAACATAAAGATTTTCTGTTCGTTGCTGCTTTCCAGTGTTAAATATGACTCATCCTGGCACTCCGAATAATCAAGTCCAAATTCGCCACCACTGATAATTGTTTGTCCCATGAAAGTAATGCTCCATGCTTCACGCTTCATTCCATCTGTTTTATAATGAAACTCAAACATCTCTGAGTCTGCATTGCTATGATGGTGGGTTTCTGTAGGATCAAACTTTTCATTGAGCTTGTCAATGATTCTCCCTACCATTTCCATATCTGGATTAATAAATTCTTTTCTTGAAATACTGTACATTTTTTACCCTCCTATTGTTTGATTTCCTTGTAATTATATTACCATATTCCTCCGGCAATTTCAAGTGTTATTTACATTTATTTTGTTTATCTTTCATCAATTCTATCTGCATTTCCCTATAATAAGGTACTGTCATTAGTTCCCGGCGAATTTCATCGTACATCTTATGCAGCTTCGGATTTACCCATTTCATCCACTCTTTACGATCATCCATAACCATAAGCTTTCTGACCTGTGTAGCAGAAATAGGGATTCTTCCACGATTTACAATAAGCTGCGACATATCAATCACATCTTCCCTTGCAAACCAATGATTTCGCTCTTCATCGTCTCCGGTAATCATCAACTCTGGAACTTTGTAAATATATCTGTCTACATTCTCCAGAAGATACTTACCCCACTCCGGACGAATATCATTCTCATCTGTCAGATCAGACAGTGCATAAATCATGATTTCCGGCGAATCTCCGTATATCTCTTTCAGCATCTTCGTTCTGGTGTTGATATTAAGCGGATTTCTTTCTGTCCCGCATTCTTGTGATGATCCTATTAGAATTAAGATCCTGTCGCAAAGTTGTGTCCCCATATTTATGAGCGATTCATGACCTATATGATAAGTCTGGAATCGCCCACAAATTAAACCTACATCATAAGGTTTCATTGTTCTGTTCCTCCTAAAATTCTTGTTTTGTCAAAGTCCAAAAATCAATAATACAAACGCTACTGCTAACATCATGAATGACATCAAAGCTAAAAATACTCTTGTACCATCTGCTTTATCATTCATATTTGTAAGCATATACCAACAAGTTAAACTAATTATTGCACTTGAAATACTTCTCATAGTTTTTCACATACTCCTATTTTAACCCATATCTACAATAAAGCCATTTCTTTCTTCAGCCAAAAACGGTTTATACGGTACATCGTAATCCGGTATGAAACCAATCTTTTTCATCATACTTCCGCAATACGGACAATAATTATAATTTTCATGTTTCTTTTTGATTTCTTCACATCTTTTACACATATTTTTCCTTTAAATGGAGCTGACGGGAGTTGAACCCGTGTCCGAAATACATACTAACTACACAATCTTTTTACGCAATACTCTTTCATTCGGATATTTATTTTTAAACGTCATCCTAGCGAAAATGAGACAGCTAACCGTTTTCCCAGGTATATACTGGTTTCTTGTCCACCACCTATTTTTAAGAAAAACAGGAAACTTCTGTGGGAATTTCGGCTCTATATAGATTATATCCCACAATCATCTATATAGAGTGCAGCTTACGCCGCCAGTCTTGTTTCTTTAGCGTTTATTTTAATGTTGGTTGTTAGGCAACCACTCCTGCGAATTATGTCCGTTCTGTACCCCGTCGATACCATTACAGCCCCATATTTGCTTAATATCTTCTATTTAAAATAAAGACTCTACATCTCCAACTTATACTACCATTTCCAAGGAATGTCTCAAATTCTTCCACTACTTCATAGCATATCGGAATATACCCTACACCAAGCTGATCTTCGTACTCTCTTGGAATGCAAATCCATTTTCTATCTTTTGATATTGTGCAACTCTGTACTGGCATCCCATCGAAATTATTTTCGTCAACTACCAGAATATGAAACTTATACTCGTCAAAATCCGGCGTTTTACTTTTTATACGATTTACAATTTCTTTATAATGTCTTGATAGGCTGTCCATCAATTAAAATACCTTTCTTAATATCTATTTTTGCCAGTCCCTCAAATGATTGATATATTGGCAAGCATCCTTTTTTCGGTAATCCATTTCTGCCTTTCTCATATGCAAAATTCACAGTTGTACATTCCAGAATGTCTCCATTCAAGAAATCCTGATTTACCCATCTTCTACGTGGGATTTTTACACTTGTAACTTCTCTTCCATCCAGCATAAACTTAATCGGAAATCCAACAAGCTTAGAATCCATATAGTATTCATATGTGCAAGTTTTCCATACACTGTTTTTGTGCATTGGACATTCTTTATTGAACTCACAGTTTTTAAGAACTTCATTGTATTTTTCCCAACTCTGAAACTCTCTTTTTATCTGTGGAAGCACTGGATCAAAATACTTACATATCTCATGTGCATGAAATTTTCCGTAAAGGTCGCCTACTACAATTTTGTTTAAAACACATTTCATAGGTCTTGGATCTGTTGGGTTCTTACGTCCCATATCCTTACAATGGCTACAATCAGTGCAGCGGAATACAGAACCAAAATCTTCATACTCGCAACCTCTGCAAAGTCCATCATAATAATAATCTGAAATGTATTTATCACATTTGGCTTTTCCTTCTTTGGTTGCTTCAAAGATTTCATTTTCTTTCCGGCTGTCGTCGTAATACTCAAACATATCATTAGAAAATCTGGCAGCATCACAATAGCATTCAACGATATATTCCACTTCTCCGTCTTTTTCAACAACATCTTTTACCGTTGTTAAATGTGTTTCAAATTTCCAACCAACAGCAAAAGCAACATATACCATATCACCTACTTTAAACACTGCCAAAACCTCCTAATAATTAACTATTTCTCTTATTTCTTTACCAGGCGTAAAGTGTAAGACTTTTCTGCCTTTTATATAGAGATCTTCTTGTGTATTTGGATTTTTCCCCATCCTACCTTTTCTGTCTCTTGTATCAAATGTGCCAAAATTCACAATTTTTAATCCACCGTATAATTTTACGGCTCTTTTGACTTCCTCAAAAATTAAGGTTGTCCATTCTTCTACGTCTTTCTTTGTACGTCCAGTATGATCGCTTACCATATCAACGAACTCTCTCTTGTTTATCAAACAACAATCAACATCCTTTAAATATAATAAGCCTTATTGTGTATATCTTTTATTTTTGCTATCTTACATATGTTTAAATGCCACTCCACGCTTTTCCATTGAATCTGCAAGTGCGGAACTTCCTCTACCTCTTCCAACGATTGTATAATCTGGAGTAAACACTTTATTTATCTTTTCAAGCATTTCTACTGCTTTTTCCGGTGTTTCTGCCGGGATCATGTATCTATTTCCTGAATTAATAATTGCCAGTTGTTTCTGATTTCCATACGTATCTCCATATAAAAGAGCGATTTTATCTGATTTAAAATTAATTGCTTTGTTCCCAACAAGGATTATAATTCCATCCGGTGCAGATACTTTTACAGTGCTTTTATTGTATTTTCTTGCAATCAGCAGCCCTATGTACCCATCTTTTAAAATAAGGTTTTCAGAAACAACGATCTCTTTAATATCACCGTTTTCCAGATATTTTTCTGTATCTTCCATTACTTTAAGTGGTGACGGATTTGATCTCCTGAATGCTTCTGTTACAAGTATACTGTCAGTTTTAACTATAAACTCTGGCTCTTTTGGCTCAGTCATGTACTCTTTCTTCACCTTAAGAGTAGTAATTGCAGCTTCAGCAATCTCTTTTATAGCTTCCAGGCTTTCGACATTATCGAAATTCATGATTAATGGTGTTGGTGAATTTTCACCATACACACGTGTTCCGATTTCAAGCGGTTCTCCATTTGCAAATTCAATTGAAACTTTATTTGGATCATCAGGTCTAGGATTTATACCAACGTGTATATCACCTTTTCCAAAATCACAAACCATCTCCCTAAGTTCCATCTGGCATTTCTGTGTAATCATTATTTCTTCCTCCTTATATTTCTATTATCTTCTTTTTGGTATGTCGCTCAATAAATTCATCAAAAGTCATTTGTTCTGCTCGCTTTCTGGCATTAATCGCATCCTGAATATTATCAAAATAGCCAAGATTATAATTTTTCCCCTTAAAAGCTATTCTCGCATACCATTGACCTTTGCAAGTGTGGAACGAAACACCTGTGCATCCAGAAGTATTGTTCTTTTGGATTTTTTTATTCTTAATCCTTCCTAAATTTGTTCCTGTTGCCATTTGTTTCACCTCACATTTTATATATTATCATACTTTTTGTTATATGTCAATCATTATTTTGTTTATCTTCTATTCATTTTTATATGGGATTTCAATTTCAATGAAATTCTCTCTATGTTTATACCAGTCTTTTGTAGCTTTTGGACTTAATGCCAAATATGTAGCACTAGCGGACAATTTTGAAGCCTGTAGCATATTCCTTCTTTCGCTTTTATTATTGTTACAATACTTAAAACACCTTTCTGCGTTGCTACACTGTAAACATCCAAATAACTTTATTCCGTCATCTGTTTTTAAGATAACCCCTTTCATCACTTCTGCTCCTTCGATTTTCAAATAATTCCCTTTCTTTTTTCTCTACTTCACGTGTTGCATATATCACTGCTATATCCATAACAACCAGCAAAACAGCAATAATAATCAACAGGAGTAATATTGCCTTCATTATTTATTTTCTTCCTTTCTATCTGCTGGCTTAACACCCTTTGGTAATTCTGCGCGTAATTTGCTTTCTATAATCTCATATCCGCCAAATCTCTTGTATCTCTGTACGATATGTCCATTTTTAAGAATTTTCTTTGCCGGGATCATAGTCATGCTTTCATTATCGTATATTTTTACTCTTGTAAAACCGGCTTTTCGCATTGTATCAAGAGACTCCTTATAGTCCTCTTCATTTTCACTTTCAATAACAACCTCTTCAAACGACATATATTTTTGATTGATTACTTTACTCATATGTTTACTATGCCTCCTTTGTAATTTTTTAATCTGTTATATTCTGACATGGCTCTCAACAATTCTTCAGACTCATAGAAGAAGAATATTGTTCTTTCTGAGTCCTTATGGCTTTTCTGATAATCTTCAAGCAGAAACCCTTTCAAAAGAAGATACCCTGCCAACCGCTTAGAGTATATAGGTATATATGCTGGTGTTCCCATTTACATTCATCCTCCATTCTATGTTGTGTCCTTATATATAGTATATCACGTATTGTTACGCAATACAATATTTATTTGTTTTATCTTACAAGTTTTTCACGATAATCCATCCTAATTCCTGGTCATACTCTTCATTAAATCCAATGCGTTTCAAAAAATGGCGGTAAACCCTGTGTCGTCTTGCATCAGCTCCACAAACCGCAACTTTATATCTCAAGACCTTATCACTTTTATTAAATAATTTCCTATCTTGTATAAATTCTTCTAACTTATGATACGCCCAGATTAATCCTTCTGCTCCACATTTTCCAGTGCATTTTGTACATAAATCTCCGCTACCTGTTTCCAATAGCCAGTTCCGCAACATCTTCTTTTTATCAGCAATTCCGAATGTAACAAAGTAGTAGAGCGTTTTTCCTCTCGGATATTTTGAAAACATAATAACTGCAGTTTGCCCGCTTGACAATTTAGTATATTCTATCCACCATTGATTTTCTTTATCATATTCCATTAGTTGCTCCCTTTTGCTATATTGCATTTTACACACATTGTCTGATAATTATACAGTTCACTTGCCCCACCTTTTGAACGTGGGACAATGTGATCTTTTGTCATTAAAACTTCATTTCCTGACTCATCTAAGGCATACAAATTCAGATGATATCTTGCAGCGTTAAAGTCCTTTTCTTTTCCGAAATATTTTCCCTCAATGCCACAACATGCACACTTTAAGCCTTTTGTAAAAAATGTCTGGAATCTCTGACTGTTCCCTTTTATTTTGTCGCCATTAATTACAACCATAGCTTTCTTATCTTCTGGCTCGAATAACACATCTTTTACAGCATTGTATACTTCTTCAATAGTCAGATTTTCTTTTCTACGTAACCCTTTATAATAGCCCTCCGGCTTCTTTTTCTTCATAATATCTCCAATCTATGATACTTTCTGATCTCCCCAACGAATAACATATCCGTCATCTGTCTTTTCTTTATACATCAGATTTTGCAGCATATCACTTTCAATTCCAAAAATATCATATATTTCATCGTCAGAAACATCCTGATTCTTCATAAATCTATTCAGTTTATCTTTTACAAGAACCATTTTTAACAAATTACTCTCAATGCTATTTTCATATGTAACGAAATATACCTGCTTAAATCTTGTAGAAGTATAACGGATAAATCGGAAATAATACTGGCTCATACTTGAATTATTCCAATGCAGCTCCGGAATAATACACTTGTCTACAAAATCAATATTCATGCTTGCAGAAAGGCTCTGCTGTGTACTAATCAGAATACCGTTTTTCGTTTTCTTAAGATCTTGCACAATTTTCTTTCTTTGTTTCAAAGTAGTTTCGTTTCCAGTAATGACAAATACTGGTCTATCTGGAAATGCTTTTCTGATTGCTGCTTCATAAGCTCTCACAACCTCAATGTGTCTCACGCCAATAGCAACCCTTTCTTCCTGGAAGTCTACCAAAAGAGAAAGAACTGATTTGAATTTTTCCGGCATAATCGACTGATCGTATTCTCTTAATGTTTGTGGCGCACCACAAATCTTCAAAAGCGTAAGCAACTGATTTAAAATTTTCAACATGGCGTCTTTTCGGCTATTGCCCGTTTTATGAAAGAGATATTCCATCTTGTAAAATTCATCAAGCGCAATAGAATAAAGTCTTTTCTCTTCTTCTCCCATTTTACAAGCTACCTGTCTAATCTCATACAATTTCTTTCCGGTAATCTCTTCAAATGTTCTTGTAATGATAGTTTTATTAATCATTTGCTTCAGATAGTCCGCATTAAATATGTCTTGTGTAAACTGACTAACGCCAAATACAGTGATTTTATCCGGGATATGGCTTGCTGTAAAAAGTTGGTGTCCTTTTCTATATGCCGGATATGGTTTCATGTAGTATTCGTTTTCTGTCCATTCCAATTCATTTTTATTTTCTTTATTTCTTTCCTGAATTTCCGGACATTCACTTAACATATTGATAGAATTGTTATACAGCAATTCAAGTTGTGGAAATATTTCTGCAATGTTGTTCCTTGTACTTGTACCAGTCATAAGTGTCTTGTATTTTAAGCGGCGAAAAGTATTTAAAACAGCTTTTGTACGCTTGCTATACATATTACTGATATTGTCGGATTCATCAAAAATCAGAACGGCTTTCTGGCAGATAGATTTTACGAATCGCTTTATAAACTTATGGTATTTACACATCATATTTAATGTGATAATTACAAATTGTCCTGGCTTAATATTGTGGATATCTGCCAAGCTCTCAATCATACAAAAATCAATGCCGTATTGTGTCAGTACATCATTCCAATTGTTCTTAATTGCGATTGCTGTACTAACGACAAATACATTTTTCACCTGTTTCTTCTCAAGCCTATATTTTCCGATTGCAATACCTGCAAGTGTTTTTCCTGATCCCTGTTCCCACTGGATAAAGTTATATCTCTTTTGCAAAAACAGGTTAAGATCTCTTTTTTGCGCGTTATTCAAATGTATGATTTCTTCATCGTCTGATAATTCAAAATCATTCAACCATTTTTCAATTTCTTTGTCTGGATGCATGTCTGTAAAAGCTATATTCTGTATACTATATTCTTGTCTTTTTTTGCTAACCAGACGTTTTACCGACTTAGTGCTAAACGGTCTTGTTAACACATCATCCGATAATACCGCCTGGTTAATATCCAGGATTTCCCCATTCAATTCAAAAGAATAATTGTTCTTAATTATCCTATTTTCTTTGCTTCTGACTGGGTTCTGCTTTCTTAAGGCAGATTTTAAGTATTTCACGACATCTGGCTTCTTAATTTTTAATTGTTCCCATTCGTCCCACTTGATATGATTCGGCTTTTTCTGTGTACGATACTGGCTTACATATTCGCAACATTCTGCGTAATAATCTGAAACAAGTGGATTTCTTTTAATATCATAAAGTAACTTTTCAATTTTATACTGCCATTTAGCATCTTCTTCCCCACCTCTTACAATTTCAAGAAATACTTTCTGTTTGATACTCTCTCGTTTCTCTGTAACAGGTTTTAAATACTTTTCCCAAATCTCACCGGAAGAAACACCGGATAACAGATCTTTGTTATATCCAACGTTTTCCAGATATTCTGATTTCTTTTGAACAAAAAGAACTTTCGTCTTATAGTTCTCTACGCCCAAATGTTTAAATGTATTCTTATCAAGTTCAATCTGACAGATAAAATTGAAGTGCTCATTCAGTCCGGCAATCATACCACCATCAGAAAATTCATCTGCACAAAATGACAATGGTACAATTACTGCCATGATTCCGGCTGGTTTCAGCAGTTCCGCTGCTTTTAAACAATAATAATATTCGCTTAAATAGTTATTATTATCTTTTGACCATCTTAAATTATAAGGCGGATTTCCAACCACATAATCAAATGTAACTTTCGGTTCATAAAAACGGATGTCTGTATTTTCCAGTTTCGCATCCGGATAGAGATATTTCGCTACTCTGTAAGATTTTCCGTCCAATTCACAACCGTAAAAGTTTGATTCTACCGGGCAGCAGCTTGCAAAAGCCCCGTGACCACAAGTAAGGTCTGCCACTAAATCATTATTTGAAATATGTAGGCAATTATAAATCCACTCTACTAATTTATATGGTGTGAAAAATTGCCCCTGCTCAATTTCAGCTTTCGCTTTCTGGTAGTCATAATAATTTGAGTAATTAGAGAACTGCAGTCCATGCAGCCCTCCAACACCTGTATAAGCGTTAAAAATATCTTCTTTGGAGATTCCCGTTTCGGATTCCGGCAGATCATTGTTTACAATATATTCGATTTTTGTGTTTATGTCACTCCGCTGATCTTGCGGGATAACCTCATTTGAATAATTATATTTCATATCTGCTAACCTCCTAAACTAATGTGTAACCGCACCATTCTCTTGCGAAATCTCGACAAAATTCGCCACTCTGGAATGTAATATCAACTCTTCCATTCTTGTAAAATTTGATATGTTCCACTCCGACTTCTGGTGCTGAAAATCCATTTTTAAAATCTTCTTCTTCTAATTTTATATAATAGCTATCATACAATCTATCCAACGAAATAATACGACATTTTTCTTTGTATACGTTGTATGAGAACGCCTCCAACATTGCATACATCCAATTTGTACTATTAAAATGATAATTGCTATATGACTGACTGCAATAACCGCCAGTATAAATGAGCTTTTTCCCACTTATCTTAATACTCCAGTTATTGCGATAACTGGTATAGCATTCTTCTTTTAGCTTATCTTTTATTTCTTTTATAGCTTTTTCTTTAAAGCTCAATCCTCCAAGCTGATCGAAGATTTTGTCAAGCACAGTATGATAATCAATTTCATCAATCACAAGATCTTTTACTGGATCTGTTTTTGAATAACGATATAATTCACGTGAATAATCGTATTCTTCAAATTTATTTTCCAGCTTTACATTATATTTTCTTTGGAAGTAAGAGAAAATACCACTAATATAAGAATTTTGAATTTTGCTGACTTCTTTTGGAACGTTGAAATCTCCCACAATGAGGCTAGAAAAATCATTCTTATCTTCTTTTGTATATGTGCCATCAACTGATTTGTAAATATCATATACACTTTTGTGTATAGCAAGTGTGCGTTTATACAATTCTTCTCTGTGCAATAACCATTCCTGATCCTCTTTACTGATTCTGTCTGTTTTCTTGATTTCAAAATTCCCAAATTTGCCAGCTAAACTCATTTTATTATCTCCTTATTTTTACTATAGTAAATTGTATAACGGGCTTGCCCCATATAAATTAACAATTTCCTGTATCTTTTGTCTTAATTCTACATCGCCAAATCTACTGATTTCCCGCTTAAGATTTTTAACTGCTTCGGATTTTGTCTTTCCGGTTGCTAATCTCACACCACATTCAACAGAAGAGACTGCATAGGTTTTGTCTTTCAGTTCATGGATAAAACAAGCAAATCCTTTTTTAATAATCTTTTCTCCAAAAACCTTTTTGTATTCTTTCCGCTTATGCTCATTATCTACTTCCAGAATATAAAACTCTTTCAGTTCACTTTCATTATTTGCTTTAACTTCTGTTTTATCTTTTACTTTATAATCAACCTTGTTGCAGTAATCGGATTTTTGCAGATTATCTATAAATTCTGCGGTGTCTCTGTTATTCTTAGGAAGCTTTAATCCGGTGACACACTCAAATGTCTTTCTGCTTGCTTTATTGCCTGTATACAAACGTTCTTTTAATTTCTTTCTACACAATGGATGACTGTCGATATTATCAATATATACCAGGAGTTTAAACTCCCCAATAGGGTTCTTAAATTCACCCAATTTATCAATAAAAATCTTTTCCATAGTGTTTGCATTAGAAGTTCCGGAATACATTTCTGCCATAGATTTCGCCCAGGTTTCAAATTCTGCAAGTTCTGCAGCCTGTTTTTCCTCTTCTTCTCTGGTTGCTTCTTCTGCCTGTCGTTCTGCAACTTCTTTTTCTTCTTTTCTCTGTTTCTCTTCTTCGATATAAGCATTTACACGTTCTTCTGAAACAAGATCATTTTTAATGAGATACATACAGAAATCATATTCTGTTTTGGTAATCTCACTGAAAACTCTTGTTCCGGCAAACTCACCGTCTTTGATTGTGGAATATACTCTATAGGATTTCTTTGTTTTCCCGTTTACAGTTTCTTCTGCAATCTTCGGTTCTTTACCATTTCTTAAATCCTGAAGCATTTTATCCCGGCGTTCCATTACAACACTATTATATCTGAACGCTTTAGACAAGCATTTTTCAATTTTTCCAGCCTGTAAAGCTGTTCTGTTATCTGTAAATCCTAAAAATGAATTGTTATTTGCCAACTGATATATACTCATTTTTAAATCTCCCTTCGTTTTCTATACTCTTATTATATATTATAAGTTGTGTCTTGTCAATACATTTTCATTATTTCTTTTATCTTATTTTGTTTTCTGGCGGCAGTCTTATATAAACCACCACCAGGTACATTATTTCAAAAACTCTTCCAGCTTTTTCATATCAAAAGCCCAAAACGTGCAACTATTACTATGATATCTTTCAAAAGCTTTTTTCTTGAGCATTTCATTAGTATAAACTGCCCCACATTTGTTCAATTTGCTAAAAAGACTCTTGCTTATTATCGGGGAATAGGTTTCCCATAGTTTTCCCACTTCTTTGGTGATGATTTGATAACAAGCACCGTTATCCAAGATTATATCTTTTTCATTTATATCTAATATATCGCGTCCAACTTTTAAATCCATTGTTTCATATCTCCATTTTATTCTCTACTTTATTATACGGCATTATATATTGAATATCAATAGTTTTTATTACTTTTATCATATATAACTTTTACACTATAGTACCTGTATTATATCCGGGTTCATTATCAGTATACTGTCACAATCCCATCCATATAAAGCAAAGTGTAACTCCGGATCATTGCTTATACTTACGTCAATAGCATCATAAATACCCGCCAGCTTTTCAAAATCCAAGAGTTTCCATGAACTAATGTTTAAATCGTTTTTAACCACTGGTAACTTCTTTAACTCATTGGCAGAATTAATATGCAATACTTTTGCGTTATCTTCTAATGTAAATGTAAAACTATTCTCCGGCACACATTCTCTATAGTTCGTTGATGCACACCAGTCTTTCCATCCAAATGCTGCATCTGTCCTTGAAGCCCAAAATCCTCCATATGGTTTCGTGCTTAGTAGCATATTTGTAATATTTATAAACAAATCTTTATCAAATACTTTACAGCCATAGTGAATATATTTTTCCATTAATTCTCCATTTTTCTACATCTATAAAATTCTCGTTTTAACTATTCTTATTCAACGATAACTTCATAACCACCATCTTTTTCAACTCTTCTGTTCCATTCTTCCATATATTCCAGCAAAGTGATACCTTTTAGTGGTTCTTTATAATGGTATCGTAATTTAAGACACTTCAAGAGACATTTCTTAATGAATCTGATATA
>OGXP01001315.1_pt1 | contig 21579 bp, 19 predicted proteins | sample 1576351 | NCBI WGS metagenome assembly OGXP01 (sample SAMEA3541517, study PRJEB24748) | human gut metagenome | biome: human gut; feature: human-associated habitat; material: faeces | place: China | collected 2012
CTTCAAATAGAGAAAAAGAAAATGAAATTATTAAAGAAAAAATTTTAGAAATATACTATTCTGTAAATAAGATTTACGGCTTTCGTAGAATAACTATGAATGTTAACCGTCAAATGAATAAAAACTATAATGTTAAAAGAATCTATAGATTGATGAAAGATGAACTAAATATTTCTTCCATAATAAGAAGAAAAAAGAAAAAATATATTAAAACTTCCGCTGAATATCAATCAGAGAATATATTAAATAGGAATTTTTCGGCGGAAAATCCTCAACAAAAAGTATTAACTGATATAACAGAGTTTAAATATGGCAAAGATAAAAAAATATATCTCTGTGCTACTTTGGATCTATATGATAGATCAATTTTATCATATTCTTTTTCAAATAAAGCTGATACAAAATTAGTATTAGAAGTTTTAAATAATAGTTTTGATAGTAACTTAAATACTAAGAGAATATTACATAGTGATAGAGGAAGTCAATTTAGATCTTTAGAATATAAATCTGCTTTAGAAAAATTAAATATAACTCATAGTATGTCAAGAGTAGGAAAGTGTATAGATAATGGTCCAATGGAAGGATTATTTGGAAATATAAAAGTAGAAAAATACTATCTAAAGAAATATACAACTTTATCAGAATTAGAAAAAGATATTTCAGAGTATATAAAATTTTACAATGAAGAGAGACTTCAAAAAAATTTAGGGAATAGAAGCCCAATAGAATATAGGAAATTTAAAGAAAAAAATGTTGATAATTAAGTTGAGTACTTGACAGGGTACAGATCAATTTACTTACTACTGAAAATTTTAAGCGTTTTCAAAAAATGGTTACTTCTTCTCTATTTAAAGATTATTTTGAAAAAGCAGATGAAAGTATAAAACATTCATTACTTACTCAATATCGTATGCATAGAGATATTATGGATATAATTAACAGATTTTATGAGCAAAGGCTATTATGCGGTAATAGTAAAGAGGAAGAACAAAAAGAAAAAAATCATAATTTAACAATTAAGGGTGTGGATGGTAGTACATTTGTAACACCTGATAGACACGCTTATTGGATTGATTCATCTTATACACCAGGTAATAAAGCTATTTATGAAGTAAGACCCAATAATAGTACATCTAATTACAATGTTTTAGAAAAGTATATTATAATAGAATTACTAAAGAAAATAGCTGATGCTTATAAAGTACAGGGTTATAACAAAAACAATCCAAAAACAGTCGGAGTAATTAGTTTTTATCAAATGCAAGTCAATGAAATTAGAGAAGCATTTCGTGAAGTTAAGAGAAATTATGATTTTTCGTCTATCAATGTGGATATTAATACGGTTGATAGATTTCAAGGGAAAGAGAAAAATATTATTATTACAAGTTTAGTAAGAAATAATCACAAAGGAAAAGCTAGTAAACACGTAGTTGCATTTGAACGTATCAATGTGGCATTCTCTAGAGCTCAGGAACTTTTATTTATAGTAGGAGCAAAGCATATGTATGAAAATCAAGCTGTACAGCTTCCTAATATGGATATGCCAGGAGTTAAAACAGTTCCGGTGTATAAAAATATTATGGAAGAATTGAATAGAAAAGGATGTTTTAAAAGTTCTAATAAAATTATTACTCCTGAAATTGAAGAAAAAATTATTTTAGAATACAAAGAAATGGGAGGTAAATTATGATTTTTAAAGAAATAACATTATCGTATCCTTACGTACAGTATAAAGTAGAAGTCTCACATTTTACAGCCAGAAAATCTACTGCTATTGAATGGGTTGTTTTGGAAGCTATTAATAAATGTGAAAAATTATCAAATTACGGAGGAATTTCTATTGCTTCATTCTTTGAACAGATATTTACTATCTCTGATGCAGATTTATTAATTCGTCCAGTTTTATTCTTGCTTCAAGATATGGGAGCTATTACTATTTGGGGAATTGATGATGAAACTGAACTCAATACAGTTCCTATGAGTAATTTAAAATTGACAAAAATAGGGAGAGAGATGCAAGTTCAAGGATTATTACCAGGAGTATCATCAGAGGAGACATTTTCTATTTATTATGATGTTGTATCTACCATTTTAAAGGATGGAGAAAATATCTATAAAAAAGAACCTACAGGTATTCGTATTGTTGATATTGATAATGCTGATAATTTAACATTTCCAGAAGAAAAGATAAGAGAATGGCTTTTAAAAATTCAAAACGATAAAAAACGTAAGAGATTAAATTGGCTTACACCAACTACTAAAATTGAATCAATTACTAGTTTGGATTCTATTTTATATTGGAAAAATGTTATTGAGAAAATAGAAATAACTAATGAAATGAAATGGAGAGTAGTTGAAAAAGAAGATGAGAATATTGATGAAAGAACACTTATGGCATCAGATGTTTTATGTCCAGATAACTTAAAAAATATATCTTATTTAAAAATATCAAATCTTGATAAAGAAATAAAAAAAATTGTTCCAATAGATGAAATAAATATAATTATAAGTGAATTTTTACAGAAGGATGATTTGTTTTGTGTTGAAGCTAAATATTATAAAGATATAAAGACTAATCGCCAAAATAAGAAAAAAGTAAGAATAGGAATCATATATGGAGCAGATAAATTTGAGATAGAAAATTCAAAAAAACAAATTATAATTTATGTACCTGATTATGATATAAAAAATTATGGAATATATATTAATACAAAAGATTCTATAAAGTTGGGAATAACAAGTGTATCGGCAGGAAAAATATCAAAGGACATTGCAATTGCATATATTCCTAATACGAGTGAAAATAGTATTTTAGACTTGATCGTAACATTAGTAGATAAATACTACAGACAAGATAATAATATATTATTTGCTTTATATGAAATTGGTTCAAAAGATATGTTTTCGGAATATATTAATCGTCTTATTTTTAAAGAAAAGCAAATTGCTGATAAAGTAAAAATAATAGAATTTTTTAATGAAAAAGGAAGAGAATATTATGGACAAAATATAATTTCAGGCGAAAAAAAAGAAAAACTTCTTATCGATGAAGTTTATATTATTGAGCAATGTAAAGATATAGAAGGAGCAAAAGAAGTTATAACTGAATATGCTGAAATTAAGCAAGGAGAATCTTTATTAAAAAAAATAATAAAGATTGTAATTGAACATACTGGAAAGCAGGATTCATTAGAAAAAATTTGGGAATTTTGGGCAGCGATTATATCTGCCAAAAAAGAAAAAATATATATTAATTGGATTACCGAAAATGAATTATACAAGTATTTATATTCTAAGAAAGCTATTCTTGAGTTTATTGGTAGATTTACAGATGAAAATATTCTTAAGATTGAGGAGTATACAGATGTAGAGCGTATTATTTTAAATATGAAAAAAATATCTCTTAAACTTGAAGAATTAATTCCTGAGCTAAATTTTTATGAAACTATAAGTGAAGAAAAAAGTAATGAAATTATTCTAACTCATTTGAATATTATTGATGAATTATATGATGAAATTAGAAAGTGGCAAGATGAAGAAGAAAAATTTACAATTAGAGTAATGGATTTTAATGAAGTACTTGAATCAGGAACTTCTTTTACTAATATTAAGAAGAATATTGATGGACTGAGAAACGCACTTGCTATATTTTTTGATGATTCATTTATAAGATATAATAAGATATATATTGTGGATACTTGTACATTAATGAATGAACCTAATCTTATTTCGTGGTTTGAAGATAAAAAAGCTTTGTTAGTTATTCCGATGATTGTATTGGATGAACTGGATAATTTTAAAAATTCAGACAATGAAGAGAAAGCTTATACAGCAAGAGAAATAATCAGAAATATATCTAATTATAAAAATGATGATTGGTTAAACATAGGAGAATCAAGTCATCTAGAATTATTACCAAATGATTTAGCCAAAGATCGAAATGATAATAAGATTCTTTCGATTGCTATTAAATATACTGTAAAGAAACCTATATTATTAACAGATGATATAAATCTTGGAAATATTGCTACTGCCAATAACATTAAAAATATGAATCTTGAAGCATATCGGGAAAGAAAGCAAAATGAAAAAACAATAAGTAAAAAAACTAAGAAAAAAACTAAGAAAAAATAAGGAGGAATTATGAGTAGATCGTATGAATATTCTTATGCATTGGAAGCTGCACGTAGAAGACAACTCTATTTAAATAGAATTACTGCAACAACTGAACAATTTTACCACCGTTATGAGCAAAAGTATAAAGAAATGGAAAATCAAGGGTTTTCAGCATATATTCCAGCTGAAATGAGAAGATTAGAATCAGATCTTGCTAGAATTAGAGAATTGTTGTCCTCTGATCCAGAAGAAGCAAGAGAAACTAGCTATAAAGTTGGTGAATATATTAGAAATATGTCATCGTTAGCATTTGAAGCTAGAAAACAATTTGAATATACTGAACATATAAGAGTAGAAACTTTACGCCTAGCCAAGAAACAACAACAAAGTGAGCTAATAAAAGAATATTTTAAAATTCTTCAAACAATTAGCAATCCTATTGTGGTAAATTTTTCTATATCGGAAATGCAACGAATTAAAAATGATATCGAAAGTTTTAAATTAACTAATCTGAATGAACTTAAACAAAAAACAGATTTTATCATCTCTAATGCTGAAAGTAAAGCTACTGAATGGAAAGAAAATTCTATTAAAAAGAATTATCAGAAAAATGCTTCTCAAGCAATTACCGAAGCTGAAGAAAGAATAAAGTCTGAACAAATTGAGAACAAAGAAAAAACACAGAAATTTATAGAAAAAATAAATAAACTTAGGGATGGATTAGCAGCAGGAACGATAGATACAAAAATTGTTGAAAAACAAGTAGTTGAACTTGAAAATGAAGTGGATGAAGCTCTAATTTCAGAAGATACAAGAAGAGAAACAGTATTAGCTATTATAAAACAGTTGAAAGGACAAGAGTTTACTGTTGAAAAACCGCAATTGATCCAAACTAATGGAAAAGATTATGTAAAAATAGTTGCTAAAAAGCCTTCTGGAAAACGTGCAATATGTAACGTTGATTTATATGGAAAAATAGCGTATAAATTTGATAATTATATGGGAATGACTTGTTTAAAAGATATTGAAAAGTTTAATGTTGAACTTGAACAAATTTATTCTGTAAAACTTTCTGATGAAAGAGTTTTATGGGAGAATCCAGACAAGCTTTCGATGGATGCGAATAGTTTACCAAGTAGTAAAGGGAGGAAAATATAATGGCAGATAATGAATTGAATATTTGGCTTGAACGCTTTAGTAGAGATATAGGTTATAAATCTTCAGTTATCATATTTGGAAATACTACAGATATAATATTTAATCCCAAAAATAATGGTAAATATGGAACTGTAATTGATACACTTATTTCATATATAAGGGATAAGGGATTTAAGCAAATTATTAAATGGGATAGTATCGATGGAATTGATTATACTGTATCTGATAAGGTTGAAAATTTAGTAACTCAAAATATTCAAGAAGATAGTATAAATGATTATGATTTAGATGACGAAACAAATTCGACTGAAAATTGCTATAAAAAACCAGAAGAATTTTTTCCTTATATGTTAGATATTGTAAAAAATAAATATAATAAAACAGCATTTATTTTAGATTATTCTGATTATATTTTTGGAAATGCTAATTCATTATCAGAAAAAGAAAGAGAATATCTAGCTACTTTGGCTAAGGTTCTTGAAATAAGCCAGTCATATAGAATGGATAGTAATGATTTTGCTGATGTTGGAAATATAGTAGTTATTGTTACAAAGAATAATGCAATGATTCCTCCAGCGTATTATTTAAATAATTCTATGGTAAGTTCTATAAGTGTTCCGTTGCCTGGACATAAGGAAAGAGAACATTTTATTAATAGGAATAAAAGTTGTCTTAATATTATTCAGGATATTGATTCAAATAAAGCAATAAGAGATGATCTTATTGATGCGTTAGATGGTTTTACACTCAAAGATATTGCACAATTAATGAAATTATCCCGCCAACTAAAAGAGAGAATGTCGTTTGAGAAACTTATAAATCTTTTTAAATATGGAGAAAAAGTAAGTCCATGGGAAGAGTTATCTAAAGACAAACTTGAACGTATAGAAGAAGAACTCGCTAAGAGAGTTAAAGGACAAGATGCTGCAATATCTAAGGTAAAGGATGTAATTATAAGAGCATATACAGGTTTTTCTGGTCTACAACATTCTTCAAAACAGAAAAAACCAAAAGGAACTTTATTTTTTGTTGGTCCTACAGGTGTTGGAAAAACTGAACTTGCAAAATCCTTAGCTGGTTTTATATTTGGTGATGAAAATGCATGTATTCGATTTGATATGTCTGAATACAATCATGAACACAGCGATCAGAGACTTGTTGGAGCACCTCCTGGATATGTAGGATATGAAGCTGGTGGTCAGTTGACAAATGCAATAAAAGAGAAACCCTTCTGTGTTTTATTATTTGATGAAATAGAAAAAGCACATGGAAAAATTCTTGATAAGTTTTTACAGATATTAGAAGACGGTCGTCTTACAGACGGAAAAGGAGAAACAGTTTACTTTTCTGAAGCAATCATTATTTTCACTTCTAATATAGGAGCAGCAAATGTTGATCCTGAAATGGACTCTAAAGAAATAAAAAAACAATTTGTTAAAATGGTTAAAGAGCACTTCATTAAAACCCTAGGGAGACCAGAATTGTTAAATCGTATCGGGGATAATATTGTTGCATTTAATTTTATTGATGATCCAAAAGTATTTACTAAAATTGCAAAGCTTAAATTTGAGACAATAGGGAAGTTTGTGGAAGAAAAGTATGGAGCAAAGATTGTTTTTGAAAATGAAAACGAAATTTTTGAAGCTATTGGAAAAAAAGCAGGTAAACAAAATGGAGGACGTGGGCTTTTGAATGTTATGGAAACAGTTATTATTAATCCTTTGTCAGAATTTATATTTGAACGTTTTGATATGTTAAAAAATAGACAAATTATGATTAGATCAATGTTTCCAGATAAACCAGAAAAGTGTGAATTTGATTTTGAATTAAAGTAGGTGAATGAATGAGTTATCTAAATCTTGCATCAGTAAGACTATGCACTGAGTCTGAGGGACCAGGAAGAAGATTTGCTATTTGGGTTCAAGGATGTGAAAAAAGATGTCCAGGATGTTGTAATCTGGATATGCAAGAAATTAGAAAAAATATAATAGTAGATACAAAAGATTTGATTAAACTTATTCAACAATCGGTATCTAGGTATAAAATTGAAGGTTTATCTTTTATAGGCGGTGAACCTATGTTACAAGCCGAAGGATTAAGTGAAATCGCTAGATGGGGTCACTCTGTAGGACTTACAGTACTTGTATTTACGGGATATTTATATAATGAATTACAAGCTATGAAAAATATTAGCGTCAATAAGTTACTGTTAGATACAGATTTACTTGTAGATGGAATATTTATTCAAGAAAAATATGATACAGAACGAGATTGGATAGGCTCAAAAAATCAAAAAATTTATTTTTTAAGTGACGCTTATAAGCCAGGAATAGAATATGAAAAGCAGGAGCATCAAATGGAAGTTTTAGTATCTGAAAAAGATATTTTAGTAAATGGGTGGCCATATTAATCAGAAATATTTATAAATTTGTATTGAAAAATATTGATAGGTTATAATTAAAAGGATTAATTTTTTTAAATAAGGATTAATTAATCCCTTTAATTTTTTTGGAAAAGATGATTGATATCTCAAAAAATAAATATTTATTATCTTAAAATATCAGAACTACCTAAAAATAGTTACTAGCATTATAAAAAAATATTATGTAAATAAATATAAGCGTTTAAGAGAAACTATACAAATTAACTCTCTGTTTTTTATTAGATAGTTGAGTAGTTGCCAAATTCAATTAAACATATATTATATAATCGTCTAAATGATCAAGAAGAGTTGGTGAATTTTCAAGTACAGTACAATATTCTTTTAGTAATTTCTTTAAAGATTCTTTTTCATTAATACAAATTTTTTTAGAACGTGCTAAATTAACTGTTCCGTCTCTATCAATTAAATCCCTAAAACAAAGTGAACATAACTTAGATGCCCAACATTTTGAACAATTATCTTGCTTAAAATTTTTATATAGATTAAGAAGTTCTTTTAATTCTAAAATAGGAAATTCATTAAAAATACTTTTAAATTTATTTCCATAAGAAAAATTTTCACACAAATGAAGATTCCCCTTTGTATCAACAAAAAGTTTTTTTACAAATGGACGACAAACTCCTGATATAATTGGGGTTTCATCAGATGTCCTACGATGAATTCCTAAAAATTTATTATCATAATGTTTAACTATTAAATTATCTAATTCTCCGATTTGTAATAATCTTATATATTCACTAAGAGGAGAAGCTTCATTTTTATAATTCTTAGAAATTTTTTCTCCCATTTCGTTAATCATACCATCATCATCAACACAATCAATAAAGGTTATTTCAGGTAAAATTTTTATAGTTTTAAATATTTCATGGTTACTCCAAAAATCTTGAAGTTCAAATAATTGCTTTTCATCAAAAATATTAAATACAAAATGTACACGTTCAGCATAAGCAACTGGATCACAAGATTTTAATTTTATTAAATTTTTATGAATAGTTTCAAATGTAGGATTTCCATTAATAAAAACTCTTAATTGATCATGCCATTTTGGAATTCCTGCTATACTTACATAAATATGTACATTTAAATTTTCAGAAAACCATCTACATACTTCATCACTTAATAAAGTTCCGTTTGTTGTAATATATATTTGAACATTATCATTATATTTTTTTAAATAATTTGTAGCTTCTTTAATTTCAGAAAAGCACAAAAAAGGTTCTCCACCATAAAAATTAATAACTTTTTGTTTATTTTTTGATAATTCATAAAATCTATCTATAATTTTTATAATTTTCTCTTTTTTTATAGAAACTTCTTTATGTGTTCGCTCATTAGGATAATGTCCACCATATACGCAATATTTACAACGCATATTACAATTTTCTGTCACTCCAATCATTAGATGAGACATTTCTTCAAACAGTGTTTTAAAGTATTCTTCTTCGTTAAACCAATATACAACTTCTTTTTGTGGTACAGGTTTTATAAAATTATTTTCTATTGCTTGTTTAATTTCTGAATCTATAACACTGGTATTAAGCATAGTTCTCTGTGAACTTTCTAATGTAAAAAAATTTTTTATTCCTTCTACTTTATCTTCATCAATAGATAAAATATTCCCGCTAACTCCATCAAATAAATAAAAATTGTTATTATTTGAAAAAACAACACAATTAAACATTCATTCCTCCGTATTTATAAAAAAGGAAGAATGATATATACTCATTCAACCTTTCTTTTAAGTATTAAATATAATATTAAGATCTATGTATTATTTTCATTCCAGGTGCAGTTGAGAACGGATTTCTACATTGACAATGGCACATTTTAGAAAATACATTCTTAGATTGCTTAGGGACAAACATCAATTTCATATAAATCACCCCCTTCGTTAAAATTCATACAAATATCTCTAAAAATAATCTAATTTTACAGATGATGTATTATATAATAAAAAATTTTTTATTTTCAATAAATTTAGTTACATATAAAAATGTTTTTTATATTTCAAAACTATCAAAATCTAATAACTCGTCTTCATCAGAATAACCAATATATTTTAAAGCTTCTTCAGGTGTATTTTTATTTAAAACTCTCATAATTAAGTAAATATCCTTTGTTTCATTGTACACATAATATCCCCAAGTTTTACTTAAAGATTGTGTTCCTATAGGATATGAAATATTTAAAATTTCCCTAAGCTTTACAAATTGCCTACTTATCCCATTTATTGTGATAGGTTTATCAATTTTTTGGTTAATATTATGGAAAGAAAGACTTTTAAATAAATATCCCTTGTTTTCAGAAAATCCTTTTTCTTTGTAAAAAGCTTTAAGCTGCTTGATAGAATCGATACATAACTGATTAAATTTTATAGTTTGTTTTTTTTGATTTCTATTATTAAGAATATCTATACTCCAATCAGATTTTATATCTTCAAGTCTCATTTTGCTTAGTTCTGTAATTTTCAATGCTGTATTAATCCCAACATTTATAAAGGTCAACAAGTGAATATTTTTCTTTTCTAATAAGTATTGTCTAATTTTTTTTAAATCAGACTTAGTTATTTTTTTAACTTCTTGTCCTTTTTGGCTCAATTTTCATTCCCCTCCTTGAATAAAGAGTTACAAAAAATGTAGGTATTTACTTTATTATATAAAAAATTACAGATTTTTACAATAAAAAGAATTAAGGATTTTTTTAAAAAAACATTGATACTATTAAATTTCCACTTCATTCTCTTTATTTTTCCCCTTAGTTAATTCTTTAGATAACACTTTACCTTTTTCATATCCAAGAACCATTTCAGTTATTTTAGAAGCTTCTTTGATGGCATTAAATAAAACTTCGTGATTATTTTTTATTACTTCAGCCCAACTTTGAATATAAGCTATATTATTTTCAAAATTATAATTTAATCCTTTTTCTTGTCCAATGAAAACACTTGCAAATTCTGCTTTAAGTTCTTCAACAGCATAACTTTTAGAACCAAATTTTCCTGAAAGGTCTCTATTTAGTCTACTAGGGTGTCCAGTACTATGTGCAATTTCGTGTAAAGCAGTAGCATAGTAATCATTTTCAGAATGAAAGGCTTCTCTTTCAGGTAAAAAGATTCGGTCTGTACTTGGAGAATAAAAAGCTGAACTTCCCTTGTGGGTAATAGGAACTCCACAATTTTGTATAATTTTATCAATCTTATTATAATCTATATCTTTTACTTCCTTTTTTTCAATAGATGGAATCCCTTCAATTTGTTGGGCATTGAAAACAGTATAATTTTTAGCAACGATATAAACATTTTTAGTAAAATACTCTACTTTTTCAGCAGGACTTAAAGAATTATACATTGTCATATCTAAATCTTTTTTAGTGGATTTATCATAAAATTTAAAAATTTCTATAGGAGTTCCTTTTTCTCCTTTTTTTACAGACCAACCATTTTCTTTAGCTTGATTAAATGTAACCCATCTGTTATCCTCATATCCTTTAGCATAAGAAGAGTATATAAGCATTATGTTATTAATACCTTTATATCTCGTACCTGTAATAGGATTATATAGAAGATTGTTTCCACAATCTGCGTCCCAAGTTTTTTGCCAGGGAATTTTACCTTTTTCAAGACTTTCTATTACAGCATTAACAAAATTTTCTCTAGTTTCTGCAAATTTATTTTTCTTTTCAGGAATATTATTATTTTTTTCTGCCATAGAACTCATCTCCATTCAATAGAGTAGAAGCAAATTTAGGAGTAACTATATATTCTTCTTCTCCTGGTTCATTTATAAAATCTTCTTCAATAGTTCCTCCAAGCATATCAACTATTTCTTCAGGGGATTTTCCAGTAAAAGGATTTCCCATTAAAATTCCATTATCATAAAAAACTTTTTCAGATTCTGTTCCATCAGGATTATATTTAATACACCAACCATCTAATTCTCCCCATTTATTAAGAGGACAGCTTTCTTTAAGTGTTCCATCAGAATAAAACTCTTCATATTTTTTTCCTTCCATATTTGTTTCCTCCTTTTTTTAAAAAATATAGTTTTCCATCTAACTCACATTGAGTTAGATAATAACTGTTTTTAGAATGAAGAGAATCTACAAATCCAATGAGAAGACCAAGATTAAAATTCATAGTATTTGTAATTTCAAATAAAGCTCCAACAGATATTAATTTATGGTTTCTTGCCTTTTTTTCTTCAGTGGATAAGTTAAGAACCATTTTTCTATCGTGATTTTTTAAGTCTTCAAAAGTTTTCTCTCCATTTTTTTTTAATAAATCAATTTCAATTATATTAAGATTTTTAAAATTAAATAGATGACCTAAAAGAATATTTTCATCATATAAAATGGTATTTGTGATTTCAAAAATAATACCAAGCATTAAAAGTTTTTTTTCTCTAATTTTCCTCTGAGTTTTGAGCTTTTTCCAAGTCGTTATTTTTTCTTTCTTCAAAAGAATCTGTTTCTTTATTTCTAGTTTTTTCAGTTTCTTTTGAATATTCTGCTTTTTTTTCTCCAAATTTTTTATCTCCATCTTTCCTCATTTCTATTCTAATTAAATTAGAATTTTCAAAAAATAAAGATTTACCAGTAACAACTTCTTCTTCAGCTTCAACTTCATAATCAAGTTTTTCTTCATAAAATTCTTCTTCAGAAAAACTGATGTTAAATAAGGTCAGAAATAAAAATATTTTTATCAAATTTCCCATTGTTCCTCCTTCTGTTTCTCAAGGTTTAAATCAAGACTGTTATAAGCAGTTTGAGTTTCTTCACCTTTCTTTAAAATTTCTTTTAAATTATGAGTTACATCTTTTATACTATGAAAAATATTAGCTTTTTCAAGGCTCTTATTCCTAATAGGCTTTTTATCTTCAAGTTCATCAAGTTTATAAAGGATATTTTCATTTTTCTTAAACTTAGATTTAGAAGATAAAATCTCCTTATTAATAAACTTTAAAGATTCCATTAAATTTTTAGTTATTAAAACTTCTTTATCTCTTAAAATAGGCTTATTTTCATATTTGCTTAAAAGAGTTTTTTCTTTAGTTAAGCATATATCTAAACTAGAATTTACAACAGCGATTTTTTTATTGATACTGTGTCTTCTTAATAAAGAACTATTTTTCAATTCAAAATTTAAACTTTCTAAATTTTTATTTAATTTTTCTTTCTCCAAATAGTTTTTAGAATACTCGCCTTTAGTAATTTTATTAAGTGCTATTAATTTAGTTGCAGTATAGTTCCCATTAACTTTTTTATTTTCTAATAATTCTTTTAAATTATCTCTAGCTTGGGATAAAGTCTTAATTCTTTTTTCATAAGCTAAATTTTCATTTAAAAGACTTTCTTTATACGGAGTAATAACTCTTTGAATGTCAGGAGATTTAAACTCTTTAAGTTTATTAAAACTGTCCTGATACATTTGTTCTGTAGCATTTAATCTATTATGTAAAATGTAGATACTTTTATTATGTTTTTCATCAAGGTTGTTTTTTGTGAAGTATTTGTATAATCTCTTAGAATTTTCATAGTCAACTATCACTTGAATATGATTTTTAATCTCAGCTTTTATATCAGGATTCTTAGGTTCTTTTTCATTAATTAATGATTTTAAAACTTCTATTTCAAGCTTGAAATTATTCTCTATTTTTTCTAAAAGATTAGATGTTTTATCCTGATTTTTTTTAAGCTCTTTATTAATCAAATCAGCTTCTTTTTCAAATTTTTCTTTTTGCAATATAAAATTATCAACTAATTTTTTATTATTTGTCATATCATCAGTTAAATTATAAATAGCAAGTTCTTTTTCTTTATCTTTTAATTCCTTGATTTTTTCATCTAAAAATAAAAGATTTTGACCGATACCTTCAATTCTATATTTACTTAAAATTTGTATAGAATGATGAGAATTATCACGATGTTCCAATTCACATAATCTATATTTAAGTTCGTGAAGAGATTTATTTACATATCTTGTTCTAATTGATTCTTGATTTTTTTTATCTTTTTCTTTCTTGATTTCTTTTGATTTTGCTTCAAATTCAGTACCATAATGTTCTTTTAAATGAGATTTATAAAGAGAAATTTCACTTTTTTTATCTCTATGAAGTTGAGCTAAAATTCTATTATATTTAGAAGTTAAAGTATGTTCGTGAGCTATTTCTAAAATAGAAGTTTGAAGCTCCTTTTTTCTATTAAGAAGAGTTTCATTTGTTGGATAAGCTATAAGAGAAGTTTCTACAACTCTTAAGTTATAAAGTTCCTTATTTAATTTTCCACAACTTATAATATTAAGGGTCTGTCTTTTTAATGTTCCTTCATCTTTTTTCTCTAAGTTTTCAATTCTTTTTATAAGTTCTTTTTGGCTAGGAACTATTTTATTTTTTCTAATTTCATAATCTCTTATTTTCTGAGCTTTAATTTCTTTAGCCTTATTATATTTATCAACCTCAGATTTTTCTTCAGTAGAAAGATGAATATATCCAACTTTTTTTAATTTTCTTACAACTTTTTTGGACAAATTTATAGCTTCTCTATCAAGAAGTTCAGCCTTTTCAAAGTCTCCATTTTTTATAGCTTCAGCTTTTCTTTCTTCAAGACTTCTACAGTCTATTCTTTCTTCAAATCCATATTTTTCTAAAATTAAATTAGCTTCAATTTCCCAGGACTTTCTAAGTTCTAAAAGTCTATTTTTTTTCTGCCAATTTCTATCTTTCTTAGCTCCTCCAAGTTTAGCATTTTTAGGATTAGACCTTTTAAAAAATAACTCTATATCTCTATTAATTCCATCAATTTTTCTTTCAGAAAACATAAGATGACAATGAAGGTTTTTAGCATTAGTTTCTTTGTGGTAAGATTCGTGAATAGCAAAAGAATAAGGATAGTCTGTACCTATCTCTTTTTTTACAAAGTTTTGAATAGCTTCAATAGCTTGAGAACTATTTAATTCATTAGGAATCATAATCTCAAGTTCACGATAAACAACAGAATTTACTCTTTCACAATAGTCAGCAGTTTCCCAAAATTTAACAGCAAGATTATCATCATAAGTAGAAGAAATAGTTTCAAAATTTCCATTCTCTTTATATATTAAATCTTCCTTAGTTTTATAATTTTTTTCACGAAGGATATATAGTGCGTGATTTTTAGCATATCCGATTTTTCCTTTTTTATAATGCAATCTATATTCAGCCATAAAATCCTCCTTAAAAAGTGCTACATATTTTTTATAAAAATATAATAATTCCTTAATTTTTCAAAATAGCGATAGCTTTTTGAAAAACACTGTGTCATTTCTCGAAAGAGAAATGCGTAAGCAGTGCCTTTTCTATTTTTTAAAATCGCTGACGGCGATTTTAAGCTTCTTTAGAAGGATAGAAAAGGACTGTTTTTTATTTTCACTTTAAGAGTTTACTAAAAATATTTTTTATGTTTAGCTATTGATTTTTTAGTTGTTTATGTAGTATAATTGTCTTAATAAAGTATTACATATTTTATTATATAATATGTATAACTTTTTTTCAATATTTTTTTATTTTGATGAAGGAGGATATCTATTATGAAAAAAAATAAGTTATTGTTACTCGCAGTTTTTTTAATTTTAACTACAGGAGTTATGGCAAGTGCGACTAATATGCCTTGGGAAGGACCTCTCGATAAGTTATTAAAATCTTTAACAGGTCCAGTCGCTAGAACAGTTATAGTTTTAGCTTTGGCAGGTACTGGTGGAACTCTAGCTTTTGGAGAAACTCCTTCAGCAATTAAAAGAATGTTACAAATAGTATTTGGAGCTTCTATTATATTTGCAGCAGGTTCTTGGGGTCCTACTTTCTTTGGGTTTACAGGTTCAGCACTACTATAAAAGAAAAAAGAGAGGTTAAAGATTATGGACTTAACAAGAAATTTTAAAGGAAAACTATTTGGTAAAAGAGGAGAAGAACTTAATAAAATTCCTCATACAGGAATGGATATGTATTTTAAACTAGCTAAATCCGTGAGAAACTGGCAACTAGCTTTTATAATAAATTCAATTTTTCTTTTAATAATACTTGGACATAATATTTATTTAACTACCTCAATTACAAAAGTACCTTATGTAATTGAGGTTGAAAAATCTTCAGGGGTAATTTCAAATATAGGAGATATTAGAAAAATTAAATATATTCCAAATGATAAAAATATTTTTGCTACTTTAGGAAGACATATAATTGCTACAAGGTCTATTCCTTTAGACCAAGTTAGATATGGAAGAGATATTCAGGAACAATATTATTTCTTAAATAAAGTAACTCAGCAAAAATTATTAGAGTATATTACTAAAGATAATATTGAAGAAAAAATGAAAAGAAAAGAAAGTCGTGATGTATCTATAACTTCTATATTAAAAATGCAGGAAAATACTTATCAAGTAAGATGGACAGAAAATAACTATACTGATACAGGAAATATATATTCTACAGTTCCAATGGTTGGAATGTTCACAGTTGAGTATATAACTCCTCAGACTGAAGATATGTTAATGGTAAATTCTTTAGGAATAGTTATAACAGATTTTTCTTACTCACAAGAAATGTAATTGAAGGAGGATTTATGAAAAAATTTTTAATAAGCACATTTATTTTACTAGCTGCCACATCATATGGAGCTGTAGAACTTGAATATGAGGATTTTTCTTCCAAAGAGCCTATAATTCAGCAGGGACTAAGACAGGCTAAAGAAAACATAAAAACAACTTTTGTATATAACGAAAATGATATGTATAGAATTTATGCTAGAGCAGGATTTATAACAACTATTTACTTGAATCCTGATGAAAAAGTTATATACCTTGCAGGAGGAGATACAGCAAGATGGGTTATAGATGTTGGAAGTACAGGTTCTAACAAAGGACAACAACAAATAGTAGCAGTAAAGCCTTTCTTCCCAAGTATAAAAACTAACTTAGTTGTAAATACTGACAAGAGAAGCTATAATTTCTTCCTTCATTCAGCAAAGGATTGGTATAATCCAGCAGTAACTTTTGTTTATCCACAAGATGAAAAATTAGCAAAGTTACAAGTGATGGAAATGGAAGAACAATCAACACCTATAAATATAGAAAATCTTCACTATGATTATAAGTGGAAAAAAACAAAAGATAAATGGTGTCCTGAACAAGTTTTTGATGATGGAAAGCAAACTTTTATCTTAATGCCTGAAAAAGTTAATTCAGATAACCTTCCAGTTTTACTAATAAGAGATGAACAAACAGGAAAATCAGCAATAGTTAGACACAGATATAATCCTCATACTCGTTTCTTTGTAGTAGACAGATTATTTGAACAGGGAATCCTACAATATGGAAAGAAAACAATAGAGATTAAAAGAAAAGGAAGTTTCATAAAAAATCCTAAAGACTATTACCCAGTAAGATAGGTGGTTTCTATGTTTAAAAATAATCAGACTGATAACAAACAAGAGGAAACAAAAACTCAAGACATAAAAAATAAATATTACCAAGGAAAACATCTTAATAAAAAACTTTACAAGATATGCTTTATAACAGTAATTCTTTTTATTGTGTATAACATCTTTAAAGCCCCTACACCTTCGCCAACACCACAAAAAGAATCCAAATCTACAACAGAAGAAACTACAGTAAAAGAAAACCCATTTAATAAAACTTATAAAGAAGTAAAAGATATAGAATTAAAAGATAATTACCAAAATAACAGTCAACAAAATAGTCCTCAAACTACATATAATGAATCTCTTGCAATGGAGCAGGAACAAAAGATGGAAAAGCTTAGAAAATTAGAGGAGGAAGCAGAACAGGCTAAAAGAAGTGCTATTTCTTTTCAAATTTACAATGCAGAACCTCAAAATCCACAACAAGTGGTAGCTCAAAATGCTTATGTAGATTATGACCAAAATAGAAATGGCTCTAAGAAAAATTTTTTAATGAATGAAGAAAGCCAAAGCTTTTATTCAAGTGCAACAATTATAGACCCTATTTCTCCTTATGAATTAAAAGCAGGAGACTTTATACCTGCAATAGTTGAAACAGCTATGAACTCAGACATCTATGGAAAAGTAGTAGTCGCAAAAGTTACTCAAAATATCTATGATACAGTAACAGGAAAATACTTATTAATTCCACAAGGAACAACTTTAACTGGTGTCTATGATAGTAATATTACTTGGGGACAAGAAAGACTTTTAGTTGTATGGCAAAGGTTAAGATTCCCTAACGGAAGTAGTATAAGACTTGATAATATGCAAGGGGTAGATATGATAGGTCAGGCAGGACTTAAAGGTAAAGTTAATAATCACTTTGCAACTTTACTTAAAGGAGTACTTTTATCTTCAGCTATGGGAGCAACAGCAGCTATAGTTACAGATGACAGTGATGATGACTGGAAATCTTCAGCAGGAGAAGGAGCAGGACTTGCAATTATTCAAATAGGAGATAAATTTACAACTAAAGCCTTAGATAGACAGCCAACAATAGAAATTAAAACAGGAGAGAGATTTAATGTAATGGTTCATTCTGATTTAATATTAAAGCCATATAAAAAGAGGTAATCGTCTATGAAATTAAATCCCAAAAAGAAAAAATCTTTAATAATTTTTGCAGCAACTTTTTTAGTAGCTTTTTGGGGAGCTACCCAAACATTTGCAAAATATACAGGCTATGCAACTGATTTAGGAAATCCTTTCCTTATTATAGGTGGAGTTCCTGTATATTTTCCTTTAAATTATATTTTTTGGAGCAGCAAATATCAAGAAGTCGCCCCCCTTGCAAATAGTAAAGCAAGTTCTGTTTTAGTTTTTACATTAAGCTTCGGAATCTTTATTTTAATGATTATGAATAGGAGTAAAGAAAAGATTACTGCTTATGGAAGTGCAGAATTTGCGAGTTTACAAGATATACAAGAAATGAATCTTATCCCCAAAAAAGAAGATATTTTAAAAAATTATGAAAAAGAAAAAATGTTAGAAATTTATGATAAAACCATTACTGAAAGAGAAATTACTGAATTAGAAAAAAATTCAAAAATAAATTTACAAAAATTAAAAGAAGAGGAGTTTTTTGAAGATGGAGTTGTCTTAGGAAAAGATAGTAAAGGAAATATTCTTTTAGATAATCAACCAGGACATATACTTTTAGCAGCTCAAACAGGTTCAGGAAAAGGAGTAGGAAATGTCCTTCCAACTTTATGGACTTGGAAGAGTTCAACTTTAATAAACGATATAAAGGGAGAAAACTGGCAATATACCGCAGCTTATAGAAAATCTATAGGGCATAAAGTTTTAAAATTTGAAGCTACAAATATAAATAGTTGTCATTATAATCCAATGGCAGAAATAAGAAAAGGAACTATCTATGAATGGCAGGAAGCTAGAAATATTGCAGATATAATAATTTCTCCTGATAAACAAAAAGACCCTTTCTTCGGACCAACTGGAATGAATTTTTTAACAGGTGTAATTCTTCATACTTTGTATATGGTTGACAAAAGATGTGCTAATTTAACAGATGTTTATAGGTTTTTATCTACTCCTAATTTAACAATAGAAGAGAAATTAAATAAAATGATAACAGGAGAACATAACAGAGGAGAAAATGAAAATCTTTTTTCTGAAATTTATAGAGAGGTTATAAGAGATAAAGAAAATAATCCTTGTCCTAGAACACACCCAACAGTAAGCCGTATAGGAGCTGATATGTTAGGTAGAGCTGATAAAGAAAGGTCAGGAGTAATTTCAACAGCTAAAACAGAACTAGAAATTTTTGCAGACCCTATAATTTCAAGAAATGTTGAAAATAGTGATTTTCATATAAAGGACTTAATGAATTATGAAGTTCCAGTAGATTTATATTTTGTAACTCCTCCAAAATCAATAGGAATTACAGCAGTCTTAATGAAACTTCTCATAAATCAAATAATTTTTATTTTAACTGAAGAAATGGATATAAAAGAAACAGGAGTTAATGAAAATTATAAACACAAATTACTTTTACTTATCGATGAGTTCCCTGCTATTGGAAGGATAGACTTACTTCATAAAGCTTTGGCTTATGTTAGAGGTTATGGAATGAAGGTTTTTCTAATAACTCAGGATTTAAAACAACTTAATGATATTTATGGAGAAAATAACTCTATTTTAAATAACTGTAGGATTCAAATATATTTTACTCCTTCAGATGATAAAACAACTAGGTATATAGAAGAAAAGCTTGGAAAAACATCAGTTAAAGGAGCGAAAAATATCTCTTGGAAGGGAATAAAATGGTTATCTGATTGGAATATTAGTCAAAGCTATATTGGAAGGTCTCTTATGACTTTTTCAGAAATTCAACAACTTTCTGATGAAAATAGTTTGATTTTTATAACAGGGAGAAAACCTATAAAAGGAATAAAAATAAGATGGTTCAAAGAGGAAAAATATCAGAATAGATATAAGAGAGCAGAAAAGCTTATAAAAAGCGACAGCCTTTAAGAGTAGGAGGTAAATATGGATATTACAGAAAAAAACGGATTAAAAGAAAATAAAGAGCAACCATTAGAAGCTAATAAGAAAAAAAGAGGAACTAGAATAGAACAGATTCAAGCTCGTCAAGTTGCTTTGCAAAAGGAATTACAAGAAGTTAGAAAGAAAGAAAACGAATATAAAAATAAAGAAGCTTTGAAGATATGGAAGAAAATTAAATATCTTTTTATAGATAGTGATATTCTTCCAAAAATTTCAGATAAAGATTTCATAGATGAGATAGGAGAAAAAATAGCAAAAATTGTAGAAGAATATAAGCCTAAAAAAGATGAAGTAGAGAATAATGGATAATGAACTTATAAGTATTCTCAATATCTCGCTAGGTCTTGAAGTTGTAAATTATCTAAATGATGATGATGTAATAGAAATTTATCTGAATGATGATAAAAAACTTTGGATAGATACTTTATCTGAAGGAAGAAAATTTACAGGAATAGAAGTAAATCCACAGGATTCTAAAAATGTAATTCTTTTAGTAGCAAGTTATATAAATACTGAAGTAAACGAACTTAAACCTATAGTTACAGCAGAACTACCAGTTTCAGGAAATAGATTTGAAGGCTCTATTCCTCCTGTAGTTCAGAATCCAACTTTTAACATAAGAAAAAAAGCTATAAGAATTTTTTCTTTAGAAGAGTATGTTGAAAAAGGTTCTTTAACTGAAAGGCAATATGAAGCTATATGTAAAGCTGTAAAAGACAGAAAAAATATACTTGTTTCAGGTGGAACTTCTTCAGGAAAAACAACTCTTTGTAATGCCATAATAGCTGAGATTTCAAAATATGATGATAGAGTTGTAATTATAGAAGATACTCAAGAATTACAGTGTTCTTGTAGTGATAAAGTGAATCTAAGAACTTCAGATACTGTAAATATGAGAGACCTTTTAAAATCAACTTTAAGAAGAAGACCTGACCGCATAATAATTGGAGAAATTAGAGATGGAGCAGCTTTGAATCTATTGAAGGCTTGGAACACAGGACACCCCGGTGGAATTTCTACAATTCACGCAAATAGCTGTTTAGAAGCTTTAGAACAGTTAGAAAGTTATATTTCTGAAGTTTCTTTGCAGCCACAACAAAGGACAATATCAAAAGCAGTAAATCTAGTTATTAATATTAAAAAAGAGGGATTAAAAAGAGTAGTATCTCAAATTATAGAAGTTATAGGATTAGATGAAAGAGGAAATTATGAAATTAGAGAGATTTAAAAGTTTAGTCCTATAACTTTATTATAAAAAAGGAGTGTGCTTATGGACTTTAAACAACCTATAAAAAAAGCTGAGTAACATTTTAAAAAAAATGTTTTACTCAGCTCTCTTTTTT
>OGXP01001326.1_pt1 | contig 21494 bp, 20 predicted proteins | sample 1576351 | NCBI WGS metagenome assembly OGXP01 (sample SAMEA3541517, study PRJEB24748) | human gut metagenome | biome: human gut; feature: human-associated habitat; material: faeces | place: China | collected 2012
CCAGTCTTTTGGCCAAAACCACCAATCTGGTGGCCTAAGTACCTGCCTTGCCATAATCTCACCTCCTACTTCAGCAGCTCCTCGATAGTCACTCCCAGATAATCAGCTACCTTCTGAACCCTTATATTTGTTTTGCAATTCTTTACTTGACACAAGAAAAATATTTCAATATACTATTTCTGCATCCAATTATTTTTCAAAACATCAGAAAGGAATTGCTATGGATAAAAAATCTTTACTTTCTTTTATTCACTATGTTGGTAACTCTTCAGTTCAAGGAAAAAATTTTTCTATAGAGTCTAAAAATAATTCTTTAATACTTATTACTGCTGCTGGTCAAATTACTGGCACTTTTTTATTGGAATCCAACTCTTCAGATTCCAAAGAGCAAATGACCGATAATTTTTTTATCGGTGCAGGCCACGCATACACAGAAAATACTAAAGAACAGTCTTTTATTTTACTTAAAGATGCTATTTTAAGAACCTCTACTGAAAAATTCACTTATAGCTATCTTTATGTATTTACGGATGATATCATCGCTGTCACCATCGCTAATTTGGATATGAATTAAAGGCTTATAGCAAGGCTCTTTCTTAAGAGAGCGGCCTTGCCTCTTCTTTCTCTTCACTCTACTATCACGCTCCTTTCTCATCAGAAACGCTTTTCATCAAATATTCCATTGTGACTCCAAACAATGAAGCCATTTGCATAAGCTTTGTACTAGGAATATCGGTTTCCTCATTAAGCCAGTTATAATAAGTTTTAACTGAAATCCTCAGTTTCTTTGCCAATTCTTCTTTGGTCAATCTGCTTCTAGCTCGCTCAGCTTCAATATTAACTCTCGTTGTATCACCTCCCTGCTTCAGCAGCTCCTTAGTGTAAACGCCAGATAATCGGCTACCTCCGGTTGATTTATCCCCTTCCCTGTTGTATACTCCTTTTACAAGCCCCCGCTAGGGCCGAGTAAATAAAGGGAGAGAAAATCATGATATTACTGCTATTCTTAATTTTTATTGTTGCTGTGTTTATTGCTATAGGTGTTGCTTCATCTTCACGCCACAGTGAATCTATTGACTATCCCGAAGAGTATTCATCATCCACCAAGCAAAGGTATCAAATCGGTGCCTCAGTATCTCCATCCTTTTATAATGATGTGCAGAATTACTGCCGTTGTAATGGTATCACTATATCTGATTTAATTCGTAACGCTGTCAGAGATTACATAGGCTCTTCCAGCCCGTCGTCTCCATCATGCGCAAAGTCGTTCTCATCCTCTCAAGAAAAGTCTCCTGATTTCTGGAGATGCCCTAATTGCGGCAATACCAATGCAAACTATGTTGGGACTTGCGCCTGCGGTACAACTAAACCTAAGGAAAAAATCACTACATACTATTATCTTTAACACTATTCAGCTCGCTTTGCATTGTTCAAGGCGAGCTGAAATCAACTTTTGAAGATTGATTTCCTTTGCTCATTTCTATCTTCTACTTCAGCAGTTCCTCGATGGAAACTCCCATTCGCTTAGCCACTTTTTGTAATGAATCAATACGAGGATTAGAAACTTTCCATCCTTTAATAGTCCCATTACCTAATCCACATTTCTTTTCAAAAGAAGATAAAGATATTCTATTTTCCAAGCAATATTTCAGTACCTTATCGTAGAGCAACCTCTGTTCTCCTTTCTTAGATTTTTCTATAAATATTGTGGGGTTTTTAGAGAAAAGCATTGACAAAATTTAGGGAATAATCTAAAATATGAATTGTCAGAAACATATTTTTAGAATTACCTATATTTGTTTTTCGGCTTTTCTCTAAATCCTGAAATCATTATATAGGGTATTCTCTAATTTGTCAATATATTTTTATGGCTTTTCTCTAATTTAGGAGGTACCCGTGAACAGTGTTGAACGCGTAAAACAATTATGTAAAGAACGAAAAATCCCCATTTCAAAATTAGAAAAGGATTTGGGATTTTCAAATGGATATATCGGCCAACTCCGAAAGGGTGTTTTTCCTTCCAATAGGTTGGTTTTAATTGCTGAATATTTGGGTGTATCTGTGGATTATCTTACAACTGGACAGGACGAATCAATAAACAAAAAAGTCACCCTTAATTCAAAGGATGAACGTGACATTAAAAAAGACTTAGACAGCCTACGTGAGAAGCTTGTTAATAAAGAACTTGGGCCTGCTGCATATGATGGAGAAGACATTCCTGATGATGACATCGAGTTGTTTCTCGGCCAGGTTGATCTCATGCTTCGCCGCTTGAAAATTAAAAACAAAGAAAAATACGGCCATAAAAATAAAAAGTAGGTGATCTTAAATTGGTTGAGAACATCAAAAAGAAAGTTGCTTACTATACAAGAAAATACCAGACGAACGACCCCTTTGTTTTGGCGGCAGCGCTAGGGATCGAAGTTGCAATCGGAGACATTGGCTCCAGAGCCGGGTGCTATATGTACCTAAAAAGAAGTAAATGTATATGGATCAATGAAAATCTGGAAGGTAACGAACGATTATTTGTTATGGCACACGAATTAGGTCACGCGATTCTCCACCCGCGCCAGAACTGCTATTTCATTAAACATAAAACTTTGTTCCTGAATTCTAAGGTGGAGCAGGAGGCTAACCAATTTGCTATAAATCTTTTAATTCCTGATGACATACTCGCAGAATATCTCATGTACCAGGAATACACGCTTGATCAGTTATCTCGTTTATTGGGATACCAAAAAGAATTGATTGAATTGAGATTAAAGTAGTAGCATGTGGGAGTATTATGAATCCCTTCTGAATACTTTCGTAACATCATGAAAATGTTTTTTACTTTGACAATATAATATACTTACCAGGGCAGCCGATAGGGCGGCTATGCACCCGTTCCGAGTCTTGCGGAAAGGGGAATGCTTATGAGTACATATGAGGAATTTCAGATAATCCTGACCGTAGCGTTATTGATTGTTGCTATTCTGAATCTGAAAAATAAGTAAGCCGCCCTGCTCCTTGGCCGGATGGGCGACTTACTAAAGTTGTTATAATTCGCCGGAACGGGAAGTCTTGACCTTCCTATCGGCTGTCTTGTTAAGTATATTATACGTCAAGCAAATTTATTTGTCAAATACGGAAAATCGGCCTCCCTGTTGGCGCAGGAAAGCCGAGTACTGCTTTTCTGGACAGATAAGCGCCCGAAGAAAAACATAATATATCACACAAATATATTGTATCATCTTCGGGAAGCAGCCGCAATCAGAACTTTTGTTCAGACTGGCTGTTATTTTTGACCCATTTATACACCAGGCTCCGCGAATAGAGAGCCAGAAAGGAATACTATGGAGAAGAAAAAACCGAAGAAAAAGAAAAATGCCCTGCCCTCCGGAAGTTACCGGGTGCAGGCGCTGGACTATGTAGATGCTGACGGGAAACGGCATTATAGGAGTTTTACCGCGCCCAGCAAAAAAGAAGCACAGATGTTAGCTGAGGAATGGAAGCTGAACCGAAAAAAGGGAATCAGGGAGCCTGATAATCTGACCGTCCTGGAAGCTGTGGAACGCTACCTGACTGTCAGGGAAGCCGTTTTAAGCCCCTCCACCATGCGGGGATATGATTATCTTAAACGCTGCTATTTCGGCGGCTCATTCGGGCGTGTGCCGCTTCGGAAACTGGACAGCACAGCCGCCCAGATATGGGTATCTGAGCTGGTAAAAAAAGGTCTGTCCCCCAAAACAGTCAGAAACGCTTATGGCCTGCTGGCTGCTGCTCTGGATATGTTTGCTCCGGATCTCCACTTAAAAGTGCAGATGCCCGCCAGGAAAAAGCCGGAGCTCTACTGCCCCAGCGACGAGGATGTAAAAACGCTGCTTCGGCACATACAGGGAACAGATCTTGAGATTGCCGTTCTTCTGGCAGCTTTCGGGCCGCTGCGGCGGGGCGAGATATGCGCCCTGACAGATAAGGATGTTGTGGGAAATACGGTGGTTGTAAGTAAATCTATGGTAAAAGACTCAGAAAGAACATGGCATATTAAGGAACCTAAGACTTACGGAAGTTATCGGGAAGTCGTCCTGCCTGATTTTGTAATAGCAAAACTGTCCGGCAGACGGGGGCAGATTGTCAGAATGGATCCCGACTATGTTACTCACCGGTTTGGCCGGGTGCTGAAAACTTTAGACATCCCCCATTTTCGTTTCCACGACCTGCGGCACTATGCCGCATCGATTATGCACGCGATCGGCGTACCGGATCAGTATATTCTCCAGCGCGGAGGATGGGTCTCTGACAATATTATGAAATCGGTATACCGGAATACCATCGACCTGGAGACGGTACGGCAGACAAAGAAAATTAATCAGCATTTTGAAAAGCTGAAAAACGTGTGATTTCCGTGTTGCATTCGTGTTGCATGAACACCGAAAAACAGGTACTTAATGCCGCAGTACCGTTTCATTCCAGATACGCAAAAACCCTTGTAAATACAGGAAAAATCCAGTATTTACAAGGGCAAAAGAAAAAAGCTGCTGACGGGAATCGAACCCGTGACCTCCGCACTACCAATGCGACGCTCTACCGACTGAGCTACAACAGCATCTGGCTCCTTAAGCCGAGATATATAATACCATAGACCGGGAAAACTGTCAATTATTTTTTGATATTTTGTGTGAAGATTTTGTGTGAAGATTTTCTATAAAACAGGCAAATCCCCGGAGCTGTGCTCCCCGGGGGCTATGCCCGTTTCTGTGTTTGCCACGCCGCCTCAGCAGTCCATATAATAATTATACCCGTATCGTATCTCAAACGGTATATTTTGGCGCTTCAGCTTAACTTCTATCTTTTTTTTGTTTTCATCATTCTCCATCTGATTCAGAGTGCTCATCAGGCCCGTGACTACATCTGCGAACTGTTCCCCCGGAATTCCAACTGCCATCTCCTCGTCTTCCCATCCCGCCCTATGTCTCGTGCCGATACACAGCAACGAAAGATTCATATCCTTCACCGCATATGGACGGGCTGTACATTCCAGGCAGACCGCCTGATTGCCGATCAGATTCACCGACTTGGGCATTCCGTATGAATATGCGTATCCCTGTACGATTCTCATAACATTATAGGGATTTGATACGATCAGCACAACATCCGGAAAGCCGCTCTGTTTCTCGACAGGAGCAACAGTCACTCCAAAATACTTCTGGGGCAGATACACCAGCTCTCCCCGGACTGTCCTAGACAGTTCGGCATCCTTGTAGAGTCCTAGACGGGCCCAGTTTTCCCCCTTGCTGTTGCAGGGATTTAAAGGCCCCAGGCCAAATACCTGAACTCCGCTCTGACACAGAAAATCCTCTGCCTTCGCTTTTATGGAATGTCCTCTTGCTGCAGACGCAACCATCTGACAGTAATTAATCGGCTTTTTAAGGATACTTCCCTCCGCCTCGTCATACTCTGCCTTTGTCTTTAAAAACGTCACGCTCACTGCTCTTCTGTTTAAATCCAGTGCACAGTATAATTTATTGACGCAATCAATCCACTTCTTATCCATTACTCTGTAACCTGATCGTCACTGGTGTAGAATTCAAACACTTCTGGGAAAGTTTCTTCTATTTTCTCCTGCACCTCTGGATCACGGAAGCACTCGGCCATAGCTACCGCCCAGTCTGACTCTGCGTTTTCGCTCTTTACAAACACTCCCATCGGGTAATTGATCATCACGCCGTCTCTCACAATGTAGGAAGACGGATCCTTTCCAACAGAAGCCATATGAGTAAACCAACAGCAGGCGGCAGCCATATCCTCCAGCGCGGTAACAGTCTGAGCCTGCTCCATCTCTATAATTTCCAGATTTTTAGGATTTTCCACAATGTCTGCCACAGTCGCCAGCTCCACGTCTTCTGAAATTTTAATCAGATCTGCATCCTCTAAGATTCTCAGAGCCACATCTTCATTAGATGCGTCGTTCATAACTGCAATCTGTGAACCGTCTGGTATCTCTTCTACAGAAGTATACTCATTAGAATACAAGCCGATTCCCGTGTACATCCCGTATGGCTTCACCATAGCCAGATCGCCCCCACTGTTCTCATTAAAGCTTTCCACAAACTTTTTCTGCTGTCCTAATGATACGTCTACTTCTCCACTGGCACAGGCTTCCAGACATACTGGATTAGAATCAAATGGAATAAACTCTGTCTGATAGCCCTGGGCCTCATACTTGTCCTTAAACGCTTCATAGAAGACCTGCGATACAGATGCCGTACCCGCAATTCTTATCACCTTGTCCTCGTCTGCTTTTTTCTCCCCTGCCTGCTCTTCTTCTGCAGTCTCTTCTTCTGTCCTGGCACTCTCTTTTTCAGCTTCTGTCTTAAACTCTGAGGTTCTTTCTGCACAGCCCGCAGTCAGAGTTCCCGCTATCATAACAGCAGCCAATACACCTAATACCTTCTTTTTCATCTCTTTTCCTCCTGCTTAAATCCTACTTTGTTAGTTTATATAACTTGTTTCCGATTCCCTGAACCAGCATAACAAGAAATACCAAAATGACGACAATAAAATACATGATCATATAATCGAAACGCTGATATCCGTAAGACAGGGCCACTGCTCCCAATCCTCCTGCTCCCACAGCTCCCGCCATAGCGGACGTATTCAGCATATTGATGATCATAATTGTAAAATTGGAAATCAGAGCTGGCAGCGCTTCCACCAGCATAACCTTAAACACAATCTGAAGATTGGAAGCTCCAATCGACTTCGCCATTTTAATCAGCTGAGGATCCACTGTATTTAAGGCATTTTCTGTCATTCTGGTAGCAAATGGAGTACTGCCTAAAGTGATAGCAAAAATTGCAGCCTTAACTCCAATGGTGGTTCCAATAAAAAATCTAGTAATAGGCGCAATAGCCACGATCAAAATCATCATTGGAAAGGAACGGACAATATCCGTAATCTTGCCCAGTATATTATTGAAAAATGGATGAGGTGAAAGTCCGTTATCAGCCGTTATCACCAGCACAATACCGAACATCATTCCCAGACAGATAGACAGAACCGCTGATACAAGCACCATTTCAAGCGTGTCCCCAATCGCTGGGAGAATTACCGTTGGCAGGTATCGTATTAAATTCGATTTTTCCAACATCTGAACCAATTCCAGCATCTACATCCCCCCTACCACCTTGTACTCTATCTGGATGTCATTCAAATATTTCTTAATTTTTGCAAACTCTTCTACATCCATGGTAACAGAAATTTTTCTGTCATCTAAGCCAATTAACCGTTTCAGCTGCTCCGGCTTATTTTCAAAAATTTCCTGCACCTCTCCTGTCAGAGACACACAGCCTCCGTCAAGAATCGCCATGCGGCTGCAAATGCTTTGAACCACCGACATTTCATGTGTTACCACAATAATGGTTATATTGAATTTTTCCTGAAGATCCTTCAGAAGCTCCAGAATTGCCGCCGTGGATCTGGGATCTAGCGCGGATGTACACTCATCGCAGAAAAGATATTTGGGATTCATAGACAGAGCCCTTGCAATCGCCACACGCTGCTTCTGTCCTCCGCTTAGCTCGTCTGGGCGGCTCTTCAGTTTGTCCTGTATCCCCGTCAGTTCCGCCAACTCATCCACCCGGCTTTTAATCTCTGCCTTTGAATATTTCCAGCACTCCATAGGAAGCGCAATATTGTGGAACACGTCCTTGCGGCCGATCAGAGAGAAATTCTGAAAAATCATGCCCATATTTCTTCTGAACTGCCTCATCTGGATCTCATTCAGAGTTTCCAGCTTAACTCCGTCTACGCTGATACTTCCCGACTGATATTTTTCCAGCCCGGCCAGGCAGTTGAGCAGTGTGGATTTCCCGACTCCGCTGGGCCCCACCAGTCCAAATATCTCGTTGTCATGAATCGTCAAGTCAATATCTTTTAAAACCTGCGTATCTTGAAACGAATGATTTACGCGCTCTATTTTAATCACCTGTTTTACCTCTTTTTCTGATTTGTATAAACTAATTATGCCAAAAATATTCTCTAAACACGAATTGTTATTTTTAATGATATTGTCTATATATGGATAATATCTATAATAGATCTTTTCTTTCTTCTGTCTCCATCTCTATATAATAAGCCGCCGCCCTGGAAATGTTTCATTTCCAGAGCAGCGGCTTTTGGCTTCTGCTTTTCAGTTTTCAGTTTTTTAGATTTAATTGCTTCAATTCAGCTTTTTAAAACTTCTGGAAATTCTCCACATTTAACACAAATACGGTGGAGCCTCCCACCTTCATGTTCATGGGAACAGTCATATTGACAGTTGGACAGCAGTTTCCAGCCATGGTCGGCGGAGTATAGACCAGCTGCTCTCTCTGTCCGGACATCTTCTTGATAATGGCGATGGCCTCGCTGACTCTGGCGTCGTCAACCCCCAGCATAAGAGTTGTGCTTTTCTTTTTCAGAAAACCGCCCATAGTGGAGAGCTTTGTAACAAAAAAAGAATTCTGGTTCAATTCGTACACTAAATCGTCCGCGTCTTCGCTTCCGATAATTGCAATGATCATTTTCATATGCAGCACCTCCTGTTCATTTTACTATTCTACCATTAAATCATGGAGAAGGATACTAAAATTACAGAAAAATTTTAAATTCTTTTCATTTCTGCCAGGATTTTCTTGTAACTTGGCTTTTCCTCTGTCTTTATCAGCTCTGCTTTAATTCTCCAGCCTGTCAATGAGAGACGCCAGCTGCCCCATGTGGTCGATCACATAATCGGCTCCCGCCTCCTTAAATTTCTCTGACGCCTTCTCTTTTGCAGTCTTTTTCTCTGCCTCTGTGAGAGCGTTGTACTCCTCCTCGGAGTATCCCAGCTCAGAGCTTCCCTCCAGCACGCCCACAGAAATCACTCCCGCGCAGACGCCTTCCTTCACGTCGGAAACCGTGTCCCCCACCTTGATCACGCGGCGGACGTCGGACAACTTCAGCTGCCTCATATTTTCAAATATCATGTAGGGATAGGGACGTCCCATGTTTCCCACGCTGTTGGGGGAAATCCAGAAATCCGGCGCGTAGCCGTTTTCAGCCGCTCTGGGAACCACAATCTTCATCATCCGTTCCTCCCTTTTTAGCCTGAGCCATATATTCCCGCATAATCTCTGTCAGCTTTTCAATGTCTTCCTCATAGATTTCTCCAATCACGCCGATTCGGAAGGTATCCGCGTCTGTCAGCTTGCCTGGATAAATGGCGTAGCCTCTGTCCTTGATGTAACAGTACATATCCTGAAAGTCAAACTTCCTGCCCTCCGGATAGAGGAAGGTGGCAATGATCGGCCCCTGCCATGTCTTGTCCACGTAGAGCTTAAAGCCCAGCTCCTCAAAATTGTTCACTAAAACGTCCATATTCCTCTGATAGCGGGCATGTCTGGCAGGGATGCCTCCCTCTGCCTCCAGCTCTCTCATCGCCTGTGCAAAAGCCAGAACTACGTGCGTCGGAGAGGTGTAACGCCATTTTCCGTCCTTCTCCATGCCTGCCCACTGATCGTACAGATCCAGGCAGAGGCTTCTGGCCCTGCCCTTTGTCTCCATCAAAAGGCTTCTGTCAGCGATAATAAAGGAAAAGCCGGGAACTCCCTGTATACACTTGTTGGCGGAGCTTATCAGGAAGTCAATCTGCCAGTCCTTCATGGGAATATCCACGCCTGCGAAGCTCGACATGGCGTCTACAATAAAGGTTTTCCCATAGGTATGAGCCAGCTCTCCAATGGTTTTTATGTCATTTAAAATTCCGCTGGTGGTCTCGCTGTGAATCATCATCACATGCGTAATTTCAGGATGGCTTTTAAGGGCCTCCTCCGCCTTTCCAGGATCCGGGGTCCGGTTGTATTCCTGGGTCACATGAGTACATGGAATTTTGTGGTATCCGCACATCTTAGCTGCCCGCTCTCCGTAAGCACCGTTGCTTAACAGCAGGACCGCGCCATCCTCGGGAACCACGCTGCTCAGCACGCTCTCCACGCCGAAGCTTCCCGATCCCTGCATCAGGACGGCCGTGTACTCCTTCTCGTCCACGTGGGCCAGCTTTAAAAGATTTTTTCTGATTTCCTGCGTAATCTGTTTATAGTCGTCGTCCCAGGTACAGTGGTCAAACATCATGACCCGCTTTACGGTATCTGTGGTTGTCAGCGGCCCCGGTGTCAGAAGCTTATAATTTTTCATGGTATTCTCCTCTAAATCATTGATCCTTGCTCATTATTTTTTATACAAACAAGTGTCATTTTACTATAAAATTCTAAATATTCAATAGAAAACCAGAAGTTTACCATTCATTTTATCATCATTTTACTTTGTACAGAAACAATATCAACTCTTTGCATTTCTGCACATTTCTTGACAGATTTTTTACATTTTCAGAAATACTCCATGGCTTCTTTGATAAACGGCAATAGAAACAAATACAGTGAGCAAGGTATCATACCCGCTCACTGCGCTTCCTCTTAATTTCCATATAAACGATATCCGTTTTTAAGCTGATTTTTCACCTCGTACAGCGCCTGATCCGACTTGCTGTAAAGCTCTGTGAAGGTACTGCCCTGGCCCGGCGCGCAGGCTGCGCCCAGCGAAGCGGAAATCGTCACAGATTTTCCGTCTTTCGTGTACGTCTTCTGAAGCTGGCGGCACAATTTTTCAAAGATCGGTTCCATCACCTGGAAGTTTGGCACACTTCGAAGCAGGAACACAAATTCGTCTCCTCCTAACCGCCCCAGAATATCATCTCTGCGAAACGTCTTCTTCAGCACGTCCGCCACTTCTCTTAACACCTGATCCCCATACTGATGTCCAAAGGTATCGTTGATCTGTTTGAAATTATCTAAATCCAGCAGTACGAACAGATGGCAGTCTGAATAGGGGTCCGCGTGTTCCAGCAGCTCTTGTACCTTCGATTTCACGGCAGCCGCATTGTAAAGCTGTGTCAGGCCGTCCCGCTCCGCCTGCTTTTGAAGAGCCTTCTTCTCCTTCTCTCCGATTTCCAGCAGCTCCTCCTGCACCTTCTTCTCTGTCACGTCGTCCACGATTCCCACCGTATTCAGAAGATCATGATTCTCGTCATAAATATTTTTCATGAGAATCCGATACCACTTCACGCAGCCGTCTTCTTCTGCTTTGAAAATTCCCTCCACGCTTTCCTCTGTTTTTATGGTTTCAAACAGCTCCAGAAACACCGGAACGGACTCCTCTGCCAGAATTCCCCTGTCCAGAACGGCCTTTACCTTTGCCTCTGTGCCGGATCCGGAAAACAGAGGAAACGATACACCTGCCTTTTTCTTCAAAATCCCTGTCTGAATGCTGTATTCAAACACAACCTGGGAGGACTCCTTGATAGCGATTCCCATCATTTCCTCGCTGCTCACAGCCTCCGCGTGGGATCTCCTCAGCTCCTCCTGCACCTTTTTATTGTACAGGTACAGCCCGATTCCCAATGTGAAAAAGGCCGCTGTCATCAGCAGCATCATTTGGCTGGCTTCTGCATTCACCTGCTTCTGCCACTGTCTCAGCTTCTCTCCGTTTACAATCGAGCAGATGTAGTAGCCCCGAAGCCCCATGGGCATGTAATAGCCAAACTGCTCCTCCTCACCCATCTTGAAAATGAGGTTTCCCGCCTTCTGAGCCTTGATATTTTCCCTGATTTCCTCTTCGTTTCCTTCAATAAATTCATACTCTTCGAATTCATCCCACGCATTTTTCTTGGCAAAAGGGCCTTTCTTCTTCCTCAGAATGTAATTTCCCTGGGAATCGATAATCTGAATGTCTATATCGCTGCCTGTCTCCCCCTCTAAAATTTCATCCATAGAGTCAATATTGAGAATCCCAAATACAATTCCCCTGGGACCGTCATGCTCCATAATCGGAAGAGCCATCACCTGTATCGCTTTCCCGCCTCTGACTTTCGATTCCATCACATCTGAGATCACCGTTTTTCCCGCCATGGCTTCCTGAAAATAATCGCGTCCCTGTATGTTCGCCTTCTGCCCGGCGGAGTCTATAATATTGCCCTCCTGGTCGCTGACGCCTACATAACTGAAGCGCCCTACCTCTGCCAGAAACGACAGCTGCCTGAGAACCTCCTCTTCCTGTGAAAGAGAAAAGCCCTGCAGATTCTCTGCCAGAGCTTCCAGGGAAACGATCATATTTTCATATCGATTCTGTACAAATTTCGCTTCCATCTCCGCCGATTTTTTCAGTTCTTCCTGGCTCTTCTCCATCTCCATTTCAGAAAAGTTCGTTTCAAATCTTCCGAACGAATAGGCTGTCAATAAACAAAAACAGAAGGTGCAGACTATCAGTATCAGCTTCCCTCTGTGATATCTCTGATCCATACTATTTTCCCCCTTTCGTCCATCTTACCATATGCAGGCTGACTTGGCTATCCCTTTTCAGTTCTGAAGGGTAACGCCGGCACAGTAAAAGGCCAGATCCCCTTCCTGGCTGCGCCCCCACAGCAAAGAAAAGGAAGAACTTTTCCAGCGACTAAGCTTTTGGTGGAGCATGGAAAAGTTCTTCCTTTTCTTTATTTTATTCCTATTTCATAAACATCGGCGCAAATTTTGCCCAATATCCCTGAATGAAGATATACAGTACAATTACCGGAATTCCGTAGGAAATATAAATTCTGGCCCACGCCGGGAATTTGATTCCCCTTCCCTCGTCCGCCTCAGCTAAGAACTTCTTAAAGCCCCAGCCGTAACGGCTTGTACAGAACGCCAGGTAAAACAGACTGCCTAACGGAAGCAGGTTGTTGCTCACAATAAAGTCCTCCAGATCCATGATGGTGGAGCCTGGTCCAAAGGGGGTAATTCCGCTTAACACATTGAATCCCAGCGCACATGGCAATGAAAGCAGAATAATCACTACCAGATTGACGGCAACTGCCTTCTTGACAGAACAGCCTGTCAAGTCTGTGGCGAAGGACACGATATTCTGGAACACCGCGATCACCGTAGAGCCTGCCGCAAAGGACATAAATACGAAGAACAGGCTTCCCCAGAATCTTCCTCCCGCCATGTTGTTGAATACATTGGGGAGCGTCACGAAAATCAGGGATGGTCCCTGTCCCGCCTCGATCCCGTAGGCAAAGCAGGCCGGGAAAATGATCAGTCCGGCCATGAAAGCTACAGACGTGTCGAGAATCATAACGCTGACTGCCTCTCCTGTCAGCCTTCTCTCCTTGCCGATATAGCTTCCGAAAATCGCCAGCGCTCCGATACCAATACTCAGGGTAAAGAAAGACTGGCCCAGAGCGGCGAACACCACCTCCCCGATTCCGGCCTCCTTGATCTTTCCAAAGTCAGGCTTTAAGTAGAACTCCAGTCCAGGACCGCTGTTTTCCATCATAATGGAATTGCACGCCAGCACTACCATCAGGGCCAGAAGCACTACCATCATAATCTTCGTTACCTTCTCCACGCCGCCCTGAAGGCCCATAGCGCAGACTCCAAAGCATACGACTACCACGAGGGCCATAAATCCCACGTTAATCGCCGGATTGGCCATCATAGAAGAAAACTGCTCCGATACGCCGGCCGGATCCAGGCTGACGAAATCGCCCTTGGCCATCTTAATGAAGTAGTATACCAGCCATCCGGCTACCGTTGTATAAAACATCATCAAAATGTAATTTCCTGCCATGCCGAACCACTTCTGAATATGCCACTTGCTTCCCTTTGGCTCTAAGACGTCAAAGGACAGCGCCACGCTCTTCTGGCTGGCCCGTCCCACTGCGAACTCCATGACAATGATGGGAAGTCCTAACAGAAGCAGGAAAGCCACGTAGATCAGAACGAAGGCGGCTCCGCCGTACTGTCCTACAATATATGGGAATCTCCAGACGTTTCCCAGTCCAATGGCGCATCCGGCAGAAATCAGGATAAATCCCAGACGCGATGAAAACTTTTCTCTTTCCATTTCCATTTTCTCCTTTTATATAATACCTTTGCAGACAGTTTACTACAGATTCCGTGAAAACACAAGTAGAATAACGCATTAATGCGTTGAATTGACAAAAAAGTTGTATTTATGCAAAAAGGAGAAGCTTACCCGGAATCTAAGCTTCTCCCTTTTTGCCGCCTGAGCGGCGCTATTTTCATAAGGATTATTGTTGGTTATGGGTTTCAGGGTTTGGGACAGAGCCTCTGTCTGTCCTGCCAGGATCGAGCCTACATTGGACCGTAATGCATTACCTGGGCAATCATTAAGAGCACTGTTCCTACTCCTAACCAGATGAGGAACAGTTTCCACATGAACTTCATCCATCTGTCATAAGGAATATTGGCAGCGCCGATAATTCCCATCAGAGCAGTGGAGGTCGGAAGCACGTAGTTACAGAATCCGTCTCCAAAGTTGAAGGCTAAGACAGCTGTCTGTCTTGTCACGCCGATCAAGTCGGAGAGCGGAGTCATAATCGGCATAACTGCCGCTGCCTGGCCGCTTCCTGATGTAAGGAATACGTTGATAATTGTGTTTGCCAGCAGCATGGCCGGAGCCTGAAGGATGCTCGGTACATTAGAAAGTCCGCCTGCCAGAGCGTGAACGACTGTGTCAATGATATTTCCAGACTTCATAATCGTTCCAATGGCTGTGGCCATACCGATGATAAAGGCTGCGCCCAGCATCTTCTTGCAGCCGTCCAGGAAGTCCTTGGAAATCTTGGATGGGTTAAAGCCTGCGATTACGCCTGCCACTAACGCGAGGCCTAAGAACATGGCCGCTGTCTCTTCCATATCCCAGTCAAGCTTTACGCCGCCGTATACAATAGCAATCAGGGCTGCAAAGAATGCGATCATGATCAGGGACTTTCTGAGATTCATCGTTCCAAAGGATTCCAGATCAGCGCCGTCCTTGAACTCGCTCTGCTTATCCAGATCGTACATTGGGCTTAACTCAGGATTCTTGTGAATCTTCATGGCGTAGCGGAGCAGGTAGATGTTTGTCACTACGTAAAATACGCCGAAGCAGACAAAACGGTATCCGATTCCAGAGTAGAGCGGAAGCTCCGCAATCTTCTGGGCTACAATCGTTGTGTTAATATTTAACGGGCCTGTGGAAAAGCCTACCGCTCCTCCCAGCAGGATAATGGAAGCTCCGGTGATGGAGTCCAGCCCCATGGCCATGGCTAACATGACCATAATCGGCGCAAAGGCGATAAAAAGGTTAACGCCCTGTGTGGTACAGATCAGTCCGAATACAAGGGTAAGCAGCGGAATGAAAATGTACAGACGGTTAGAGAATGCCTTCGCTAACTTTGCCACGATTGCGTGAAGCGCTCCTGTCTGAGTAATCATGTGGAAGGCGCCGCCTGCAAACAGGATAACGAGCATCAGGTCAATCTGCTTAATAAAGGCCTTTACAATGTAAAGAGGAATTAAAAACGGATTTACCGGAGTCCTGTCAATGTAGTTAAACTGGTTTGGATCGATAACCTCGATTCCCTGGGCATTCTCAAATCTCACATACTGGCCTGCCGGGATAATCCAGGTTAAGGCTACTGCCGCCAGAATAATCGTAAAAATAATTACGAAGGTATGGGGCATTTTAAAGGGTTTTTTTGTCTTTTCGCTCATGGTATGCCTCTCTTCCTTAGATAGAACTTTCCTGTTTCTTTCGTGTCTGGAACTCTTCCTTCACCTCTGCCAGAAGCTTCGGATCTGCAATCAGGTCTGCCGCTGTTCCTGCCAGAATCTTAGCTCCGTAAACAACTGCCTGATGAGCCTCCTCTGTCTTTCCTGCGTTTACAAAATCCTGAGAGTGGGAAGCTGCGCCTTCCTCTACAAAGGCCACTCGGATGCAGGAGCCTGGCACCCGGTGCATAATGTTTCCAAAGTCTGTGGATCCGGTCTTCTCTCTCGGAGCGCGGATGCGGGGAGCGTTCACTGCCTCTGCGTTGGCCATAATCAGGTCGTTCAGCTTCAGGCATGGAATCTTGCTGTCGATTCCCTTTTCCTCAATGATCTCCACCTCTGTCTCAGTCATCATGGCCGCGCCCTGAAGCACCTTTTTAAACCGCTCGATCACTGTGTTCAGGTACGTTCTGTTGTAGGAGCGGACATAGAAGCTGGCCTCTGCCGTCTCCGGCACAATGTTAGCCGGAGTTCCTCCGCAGCCTACGACTGTGTAGTGCATCTTCACATCGTCCGCCACGTGCTCCCGCAGGAACTCGATTCCCTGGAATGCTAAAATCAGTCCGTCCAATGCGCTTCTGCCCTTTTCAGGCTTAACGGCCGCATGGGCGCTGACTCCGTGGTAGATAACCTTGAACTTGGAAAGAGCCAGGGACTTTACGTCTACCTGGGTGCATCCGTTTCCGTGCATCATTAACGCCACGTCCAGCTCCTCAAAATTCACTCCATTCTTAATCATCAAAATTTTTCCGCTGACGCTCTCTTCTGCCGGAGTTCCGTACACTGTAATGGTGTAGTTTCCATCTGGCCCTGCGTTTTTAAGAGCTGCCGCCGCTCCTAAAATAGACGGTCCCTGCATGTGATGGCCGCAGGCATGTCCAATGCCCGGAAGCGCGTCATACTCGCAGAGAAGTCCGATATTCGGACCGCCCTCGCCTTTTTTGAAGACAGCCTTAAAGGCCGTCTCCAGGCCGCCGACTCCCTTTTCCACCTGGAAGCCTTCCTTCTCCAGCCAGCTTGTCAGAAGCCCGGACGCCCTGAATTCAGACAGGCCCAGCTCCGGATGGTCGAAAATATCGTCAGCCATCTCTGTAAGCTCCAGCGCCTTACTGTCAATACAGGCGTACATCCCCTTTTTATCCATCATAAAAACCTCCTTTTCCGGATTCGCTTTCGTACTTTCAGTATACCGGTAAAGGAGGTTTCTGTATAATTCACTTTTTTTAATTTAACTATTTAAAAAACTTATAATCTATTGAGCTAGGCTCTCCCACTCTGTGTAGGCCTGCTGCCGGCACAGCGCGATAAACCTCTGCATGGGCTCCGTCACATGGATATCCTTTCTGTATCCGGCCACAAAGGCCGTCTTGGGAGCCGTGGCCCCCATCGTGTAATAATTGACTCTCTTTCTGTACTTCATATTCATGGCGTAATATTCCCGGTTAAAGCCGATTCCCAGGCCTTCCGCCACCATCTGCATAGCCATCTCAATATTTCGGATGGTCTCAATCCGGCCCAGGGTAATTCCCTCGCTTTTCAGCACAGCTTCCACATCAGCCCGGAGGCTCTGCCCCGGATAGGGCAGAATGACGTTCTGGCCGTTCAGCCATTTCAAATCAAGATACCGATAGCGGGATCCCTCCGCCCAGACAGCCTTCTCGTTCAGGGGAGAAAGCTGGGGAACTGCGATTAACAGCTCCTCCGAAAACAGCTCCTGAGCCTGCATACCGCCCTTAACGTCCGCCCCGTTCATCAGAACCAGATCCAGCTCATAGGCATTGAACATCTGCATCAGCTCCTTATGGTTGCCCTCCTGAATAACTACCTGAATTCTGGGATATTCGCTTTTAAACCGCGCTAAAACCGGCGGGATCAGCCAGGTCTCGCGCCGAAGCTGGACTCCAATCCGAAGCCGCCCTGCCCGCTCTCCGGTAATCTCCGCCAGACCCTCGTCAAACTCTGCCTTCAAGTCCAGCATCTTTCTGGCCTTTTCCACGTACATCTCCCCTGCCCAGGTCAGGGTAAAACGCTTTCCCGAGCGGTCAAACAGGCGGACGCCCAGATTTTTCTCCAGCGTGCTGATATAAATGCTCAGCGCAGGCTGGGAAATAAACAGCCGCTCCGCCGCCTTTGTGATGTTGCCGCACTCTGCCAGTACACAGACATAGGTTTGTTCCTTCAGATTCATAGCGTATCCCCTTTTCTCCCTCGTTTCATCTCCTGCCATGCAGCCATGAACTGTTTATATCACACTTTTATTATTTAATAAACTTATATTTTTCATACTTTTAATAAATTTTTTAAATTTTAATTTTCCTGCTTCTGCCCTGGCGCCAGCACATCCCAGGCTAACCTGTGAATTTCTCTGCAATAGCTCCGCTGTAGTAGGCTTCTAACAGTCCTTCCAGATCCCGGATCTTCTCCCGCAGCTCCCTGCCTGCGTCTGTGTCGCCCACCCGCTTCCTCTTGGCCACCCATTTCACCATGGTGCTCTCCGAGTGGATATCGCTCTCGTTTTCAATGGCGGACTCTGTAGACTCAAATGGCTTATGGGCTGCCAGAATGAGGCCGTAGGAATTGTAGATCAGGGTATATCCGGCAATCCCCGTCTCCTCCTGGTAGGCTCTTGAAAAGCCGCCGTCAATGACCAGAAGCTTTCCGCCGCACTTAATGGGGCTTTCCCCGTCCTTCGTCTTCACCGGCACATGGCCGTTGATAATGTGGGCGCCCTCCGGCTCCAGGCCGAACTCCCGCAAAATCCGGTCAATGACCTCCTCGTTTTCCAGGAAGCGGTAGTAGGGGTTTTTTACCTCCTTGTGAGTCTCCTTCTCCGCCAGGAAATACCGCTCAAAGGTAGCCATCTTATCCTTTCCAAACAGAGGAGAATTCTCGCTGAGCCAGATATACCACATCAGATCCCTGCCCTTCTCCCGCTCTGCTCTGTCCACCGCCACAAAGCCCTTTCTCACATAGTTGTCAAGGGCGTCGTAGAGAGCTCTTCCCCGGTATTTTTTTCCGTAGATTTCCACCGATTTCAGGGTTCCATCCTCATTGAGGGGAACGCAGCCGTGGTAGAGGAGGTTGTTATTGTACACCTTGTAAAGGCTTCCCTTGGCCAGCAGGAACTTCATGTGACGCTGAAGCTTCTCGCAGCCCATAAAGGCCTTGGAGAGCCGTTCCATGATCTCCGCCTCCTGGTCTGTGAAAGAGTAGGGATCCGCCGGATCCACGGTCGGGAAATTTTTGTCCAGAAGCTGGCATTCTGTGCCATTCAGATCAATGGTTCCCTTTTCGTAATCGATCCGGTGGAGCAGATTTCTGCCCTCCAGGCCAAATTCCGGATGCTTTCTGATGATCTGTCCCTCCGCCTTAAACTGGATCACAGAGATAGCCTTGTGCATTTTCAGATTTATCTCCCGCTCCTGCTGGGCGTAGGTATTACTTCCCTTTAAGGCGAAGCAGGCGCATGGATCCTCCGCGTAGACGTTCATGGCGAAGGTGGCTAAGGGCAGCAGGTTGATGCCGTAGCCATCCTCCAAAATATCCAGATTTCCGTATCTGGCGCAGATTCGTATCACATTGGCAATGCAGCAGATCTGGCCTGCCGCCGCGCCCATCCACAGCACGTCATGGTTTCCCCACTGAATGTCCACCGAGTGGTAGGTCATCAGCTTGTCCATGATAATGTGCGGTCCCGGGCCCCTGTCGAAAATATCCCCCACGATGTGCAGGTGATCGACGGTCAGCCTCTGAATCAGCTCGCACATGGCCGCGATAAACTGCTTGGCCCGTCCCACCCGGATAATGGTTTCCACAATGGCCCCATAGTAGGATTCCTTGTCCGCCAGCTCCTCCCGCTCGGTGATCAGCTCCTCCATGACATAGGCAAATTCCCTGGGAAGAGCCTTCCTCACCTTGGATCGGGTATACTTGCTGGAAGCTCTCCGGCACACCTCGATCAGACGGTACAGGGTAATCTTATACCAGTCCTCCGGATTTTCCTCCTTTTTAAGGATCCGCTCCATCTTCTCCCATGGATAATAGATCAGCGTGGCCAGGGTCTGTTTGTCCTGCCGGCTCAGGGTGTGGCCGACATCGTCAATCTTCCTTCTGACAGATCCGGAACCGTTTTTCAGCACATGGGAAAAGGCCTCGTATTCCCCGTGAACGTCCGTCAAAAAGTGCTCCGTTCCCTTCGGAAGATTTAAAATTGCCTCCAGATTAATCACCTCAGTAGACGCCGCCGCGATGGTAGGATACAGCTCCGCCAGCCGTTCCAGATACCTCTCCTCCAGTTTTTTCATAAACTTCCTCCCAATACATTTACCGGCCGGACAGAGTCCGGCCGTTTTAGACAGATCATAATTTTAAATAACTCTTTTATTTATACTCTTCCGCAAACTTCCTGATGTTGGACGCGTTGACAAACTTCTTAATCTCCCCGTCTTTTCCCACCAGCACAAGGGTCGGCGCCTGCATAATGCCGAACCGGCTGGACATATCCGGATTCTCCTCCGCATCCACTACCGTATAATCCGTTCCCTTCAGGCACTCTTTGGCAATCCGGCAGTTGGGGCAGGTCTTGGTGGTGAACAGATAAACCCCTGCTTTGGCCCCCATCCCCTTTCTGGGCGCCTCTCTGTTCTCCTTCACTGTCTTTTTCTCTGTCTCCAGCCCCTCAGAAAGCTCCCTGCCGTCCTTTAATCTGGAATTCTCCATGCAGTAGGTCTTTCTGTCCTTGTACTCCTGGGACTTTCCCTCGTTCCAGTTCTGCACCGGGCGGTAGTAGCCGGTAATGCGGCTGTAAACCTCTGCCTTCTTTCCGCAGATCGGGCAGGTAAAATGCTCTCCCGCCAGGTAGCCGTGCTCCCTGCAGATGGAGTACGTAGGCGATAAGGTGTAATAGGGCAGCTTGTAATTTTCCGCAATGGTTCTCACCAGCCGGGCTGCAGCCTGCCAGTCAGGCAGCTTCTCGCCCAGGAAGGCGTGGAATACGGTTCCAGACGTGTAGAGCGTCTGCAGCTCGTCCTGAATATCGAGAGCGTCGAAAATATCCTCCGTGTACCCCACCGGAAGATGGGAGCTGTTGGTGTAGTAAGGCGTCTCCCCCGGCTCTCCCGCCGTGATAATGTCAGGATAACGCTTTCTGTCGTGCTTGGCCAGGCGGTAGGAGGTGGACTCTGCCGGGGTGGCCTCCAGGTTGTAGAGGTCTCCATACAGTTCCTGGTAATCCGACAGCCGCTCTCTCATGTGGTTTAATACCTTCTTCGTAAATTCCTGCGTCTCCCTGTGAGTCATATCCATCCTGAGCCAGCGGGCGTTTAAGCCGGCCTCGTTCATGCCTACCAGGCCGATGGTGGAAAAATGGTTCTCAAAGGTTCCCAGATACCGCTTGGTGTAGGGGTAGAGACCGTTGTCCAGAAGCTTTGTAATCACAGTTCTCTTAATCTTTAAGGAGCGGGCCGACACATCCATCATGTGATCCAGGCGCGCAAAGAAATCCTTCTCATCGGAGGCCAGGTACGCGATTCTCGGCATATTGATGGTCACTACGCCTACGGATCCCGTGCTTTCCCCGGATCCGAAGAATCCTCCTGTCTTTCTGCGCAGCTCCCGCAGATCCAGCCTCAGACGGCAGCACATGCTGCGGACGTCGCTGGGCTGCATGTCGCTGTTTATGTAATTAGAAAAATAGGGCGTGCCGTATTTGGAGGTCATCTCAAACAGCAGCCGGTTATTCTCCGTATCGGACCAGTCAAAATCCTTTGTAATAGAATAGGTAGGAATCGGGTACTGGAAGTACCCGGGTACTCCTTCGACGGAGATTACCGAATATATCCA
>OGXP01001343.1_pt1 | contig 21222 bp, 20 predicted proteins | sample 1576351 | NCBI WGS metagenome assembly OGXP01 (sample SAMEA3541517, study PRJEB24748) | human gut metagenome | biome: human gut; feature: human-associated habitat; material: faeces | place: China | collected 2012
AGTTAGGTGACTTCGCTGAGTGCGGACTTTGCGGTACTGCAGCAGTTATCTCCCCTGTTGGCAAGGTAGTAGACCACGGCAAAGAAATCTGTTTCCCAAGCGGCATGGACGAAATGGGACCAGTGATCAAGAAGCTGTATGATACTTTAACCGGTATCCAGATGGGACGTATTGAAGCTCCGGAAGGCTGGATCAGAAAGATCTGCTGATAGATATTAAACAGACAGACATAGATATCATATCTCCCGGATATATTGTTGTAACAGTATATCCGGGAGATATTTTGTGAAAGAAGTAAAGGATTTATTATGTAAAGTCTGCATCTGGATGACAGTATTTTCCCTGCTCTTATCCGGCTGCAGCATTCTGGACAAAAAAGAGGAGAAAGTACGTGATCTGGAGATCATGCCTGTTTCGGACAGTGAACTTCCACAGGAATTACAGACGCTGATCGCCCAGAAAACATCAGCTCCCTTTAAAATGACTTATTCTACAGATGAAAATCTGTACATAGCTGTTGGATATGGGCCACAGGAAGGCGGCGGATACAGCATCAGTGTTAATGAACTGTATCTGACGGGGAATTCCATTGTTATTGATACAGAGTTAAAAGGACCGGAAACCGGAGAAAATACAGGAACAGAAAGCTCCAGTCCGTATATTGTGGTAAAAACAGAACTTTTGGAACTGCCGGTTGTGTTCCGGTAAAAATGTTACAGTTCAGCCATGACTGTAACTAAAAGGTAACTAAAAAAGCAGAAATTGGTGTGAACACTCTTTTCTGGAAATTGTTCATATGCTATACTGGTACATCATTTTCAGAAGGGAGCAGTATTATGATATTTAAAGATATTTGGCTGGACATTAAGGCAGTACAGGAACGGGATCCGGCGGCCAGAAGCGCTCTGGAAGTTTTGCTTTTGTATCAGGGGATCCATGCACTGATCTGGCACCGGTTTGCACACTGGTTTTATAAGCATAAGATGTTTTTTATAGCCAGACTGATCTCACAGATCGCCAGATTTTTCACCCTGATCGAGATCCATCCGGGAGCACAGTTAGGCCATGGCATTCTTATTGATCATGGTTCGGGTGTAGTCATTGGTGAAACAGCGGTGGTTGGCGATAACTGTACCATTTATCAGGGTGTCACTCTGGGTGGTGTAGGAACCCAGAAGGGCAAGCGTCATCCTACTCTTGGAAACAACGTAATGGTTGGTGCCGGAGCCAAGATATTAGGTGCATTTGAAGTAGGTGACAACTGTTCCATTGCTGCCAACGCAGTGCTTTTAAAGCCGCTGGAAGACAATGTAACAGCTGTTGGTATCCCGGCAAGACCGGTTAAAAAGGACGGAGTGACCATTCCAAGACGGAAAGAGACTATGACTTTGGAAGAATATGAGCAGATGAAAGAGCGCATGTCCCAGATGGAAGAAGAAATCCGTCAGTTAAAGGAAAAACTGGAGAAACAGTAAAAGGTTCAGGAAATATATTTAAGTATAAAACACCTGTTGTCCGCATAGACTTTCGTAAAAGACTATGAGAACGGCAGGTGTTTTTTATGGAATTAATAAAGAAGCAGATACATATGAACCGGTGGAAAGGAAATGCAGTGACCCAGATCACTCTGGATGAAGATTTTATCGTTCCGGACACATTAGAGGATATGGATCAGGTTATTTTAGATAATGCAAGGATCCTTGGGGAAAATGGGAGGATCCAGGATGAGAAAATGACCATAAAAGGAAAAATGGAATTTGCGGTCCTTTACAGGAAGGAAAATGGCGGTCTGGAGACTTTAGGAGGCAATATCCCTTTTGAAGAAATGGTAAATGTACCCGGTCTTAAGGAGGGGGATGATGTAACAACAAGCTGGATCCTGGAGGATATGAAGGCAGAAATGATCAATTCCAGGAAGCTGGGAGTCCAGGCAGTTATTACAGTGGAGATACGGGCAGAAGGAGAGGAAAATGCATATGCAGCTTCTGATGTGAAAATGTCATGGGCCGAAAACAGGTCTTCCTTTTTTTACATACCAATTATAATCTGCTTCAAAAATATCTGTAAGTGAAGAAATTATTTTTTTAGATGTATTTCCTCTTAAAAATATTGGAATTTCATCTTTCAGACCATTTCCATTAGGGTCTTTTTCTCTGAATTCTTTTAAAACTGTATAAAGTTCTTCAGCAGTTTCTGGTTCTTTCAATCCAAGTTTTTTCAGCCAGTCTTTTCTTATATAATATCCCTGTGATGTACTTATGCTGTCGTAGTCATTATAGTTTGGAATCATGTATATATGTCCATCTGCTGCCACAGCATCTTTTTTATATTTAGGATTTTCTTCCCAGAATTTTTTTATATTAGGTGCATATTTTTCTATTAAATCTTCAAGAGGAATAATTTTTCCGTCTGCTCCAAGTTTTTCAAGCTCTTCAGGATATTCATAAGCTATTATGTCCGGAAGCTCTCCTGATGAAAGCATAAGTTTAAAAGCAAGAACTTCATCACTTTGATTTTTAGAGGCTGTCCCCTTAAGTTTTATATTTGTCATTTCAAATGCTTTTTTAAATACAGGAAGTTCTCCGTCAAAAGCCTTTCCCAAATGAAGAGCAAATATTGTAAATTCTTTAGGCTTTTCGCTTATAACTGCTCCTGATATTTTTCTCTGAGGATTTTCTTTTTTATTTTCCTCTGTACTGCACCCTGCAAAAACAAAAGCAGCCACAAATCCTGCCAGAATTTTTTTTAAATTCATCTTATTTCCTCCCTGAAAATTTACAAATTTATTTCATATTCTTTTCTTTAAATAAAATTTTTCCGCAATTAAGTTTAATAAGATTATAACATCAAAATTATTTCTTGCAAATATTTTTCTGCATAAAAGAAAAAGAAGAGACACAAAGTCCCTTCCTTTCCGTATATAATAAGTTTAAAGCAGGCTTATCTTAAATCTTCCATAGCTACATGGTCCATATCTGTAAATGTTTGGTTTTCTCCAACCATTCCCCAGATAAATGTGTAGTTGCTTGTTCCTACACCAGAGTGGATTGACCAAGATGGAGAGATTACTCCTTGTTCATTTCCTACAATTATGTGTCTTGTTTCTGTTGGTTCTCCCATTAAGTGGAATACTCTTGTTTCAGGCTGCATGTTGAAGTAGAAGTAAACTTCCATTCTTCTTTCATGAGTGTGGCAAGGCATTGTGTTCCACATGTTGTTTGGCTCAAGAACTGTCATTCCCATTAATAATTGACAAGATTTACATACTGCAGGGTGAACATATTGGAATATTGTTCTTTCGTTTGAGTTAGCAAGGCTTCCTAATTTAACAGGGTTTGCTTTTTCTATATCAATTTTTACGATTGGATATGTTGTATGAGCTGGAGCTGAGTTTACATAGAATTTTGCAGGGTTTTCAGCATCGTCAGATGAGAAAGTTAATTCTTTAGAACCCATTCCAACATAAAGTCCGTCTCTTGAGTTCATTTTGTATTCAACACCGTCAACAACTATTTTACCAGGTCCTCCGATATTGATTACTCCAAGTTCTCTTCTTTCTAAGAAGAATTCAGATCCTAATTCTTTACTTCCTTCAAGTTTAACTTCTTTAGTTACAGGCATGATTCCTCCTGCAATTATTCTGTCAACGTGAGAGTAAGTTAAGTTTGCATCATCTGCAACAAATATAGTTTCTATAAAGTAATGTTTTCTTAATTCTTCAGTTGTGTAGTGTTTTGAATCTTCTGGATGATTTGCATATCTTACATCTAATTTCATTTATTAATTTCCTCCTAAAATATTTATAATTTTTTATTCAATAAATTGTGTCAGCTGTTATTATCTAACTAGCCATCCACCGTCAACTGCTAAAATGTGTCCGTTTACATAATCTGATGCTTTACTTGCTAAGAATACTACTGCTCCCATTAAATCAAATGGATCTGCCCATCTTTCAGCAGGAATTCTTGATAAGATTTCAGCATTTCTTTTTTCATCTGCTCTTATTGGAGCTGTGTTAGCTGTTTTGATATATCCTGGAGCGATTGCATTTGTTTGAATGTTTAATGAAGCTAATTCATTTGCAAATGCTTTAGTTATACCTGCAACACCATGTTTACTTGCTGTGTATGGAGGTACGAATTTTCCACCTTGGAATGCTAGCATTGAAGCTATGTTGATTATTTTTCCTCCACCTTGTTTAGCCATAACTTTTGCTACATCTTGGCTTAGGTAGTAAACTGAATTTAAGTTAATGTTTATAACTGCTTCCCAATCTGAATCTTTGTATTCAAGTAATGGAGCTCTTCTTATAGTTCCTGCATTGTTTACTAATATATCTATTTTTCCGTAAACTTTTACACATTCTTCAACACAAGCTGTTACTTTTGCTCTGTCTGTTAAGTCAGCTTGGAAGAAGTGAATTTTTCTTCCTTCTTTTTCTACAAGTTCTCTTGTTTCGTCCCATGCTGTGTCATAAGTTACAACAAATAAATCTGCTCCTGCTTTAGCAAGTGCCACAACATATGCTTGTCCTAATCCTGTGTTTCCACCTGTTACGATTGCTACTTTTCCTTCTAATGAAAAGAAATCCATTGAAAATCTGTCTAACATTTCATTCATTTCATTTCCTCCTTTTAAACTTATAATTAATTTTAATTTTCTGTATTTCTGAGTTTCTTTTAAATCATTTTACACATAAATTATCACATAATATTTTTCTTTTGTAAATCTTCCGTTTTATATCCACACTTTTCTATATAATATTTTTTATTTCAATTTTTATTTAAATATATTATTTTTAATTGATTTAAAAGTTTTTTAATAATTTTTTATATACATTCTGCTTTCTCTGTTATCATCTTTTCTGTAGATTACACAGAAAGGTTCTGTTTCTTCTTCAGCTTTCCAATTGACAGCATAATTACATTTTTCACCTTTTAAAATATGCTTATCTTCTGTTAATGTAACTATAAATTTTTCTCTTAAATCAGAAATCACTGCATTGTTTTTCATTACAACAGCCCACACAAGAGATGAATTTACAGGATTTTCTCCATGCTCTTTCCATACTTTTACAAAGTAATATTTTCCTCTTTTTTCAACTTTGATATTTATTTCTCTTCTGCCATAAAATATATATGTTCTGCCATCTATTTCAAGATTCTCTGTTTTTACTTTTATTTCATTTTCTGTTATTTCCATATTGTCTGCTTTTATAAGAGGAATTTCTTTAAATTTTCTGTTTAAAATTGTTGTATATACTTCTCCCTCACCTGTTATGTTACTCTCTGCAAAAATTACACCCCAGCTTACAAAGAACCAAGATTTTCTGCTTGTAAGTTTTTCATTCCAGTTGATAAAATCCATTCCAGCAGCTCCATAGTAATGCCATTTCAAAGCTCCTGTCATATTTCTTTCTGCAAATTTTGTTCTAAAATTTCTCTCTGCGTCAATATTTTCCATATCCATTCTTATTTCAGTCGTTCCAGGAATAAAATATGGATCTGCATTTTCCCAATAATTTTCATACTGCTCGTAATCTTCATCATAAAGAAAATATGCTCCGTCTCCTGTAAACCAATTTTTCTGGTTATCCCCATTTTCATTTTCATAATTTCCTGTTTTACTTGAATGCATTGAAATTCCAACAGAATAATTTTTATTTCTTTTTATAACTCTATCCATATTATTAAAAACAATAACTTGATCTTTATATTCTTCTGTTTCTAAATCTCTGCTTAAAAGTTCGTTCATTTTACTACGGAAAAATGGCGATTTTTCATTTTCAAAATATTTATAAAATTTATTTTTTTCTATCTCTCTTTTTACTGTTTTCCATATTTTTTCCTGATATTCTTTTGGAGCTGAAAGACCTGCCAGAAGCATTGCATTTAAAATTTCATGCCCTGTTTCATAAACAGAAACTTTTTTGCTTGCAGCTACATCCGAAAACCCGCCGTTAAAGAAAAACGGCTCAAAAGATTTAAAAATTATTTCATAAAAATTTGTAAGCCCTTTTATATATTTTTCATATTTTGTTCCTTTTACAAGATAAAAAATTTCAGCAGCATTATGGATAATTTTTTCTCCCTCATTCCCGGCATCTGATACACTTCTGCTTATAAAAGAACCGTCTCTATAAAATCCGTCTCTGTCTGTTGAAAAGCTGTCATCTTTATATTCCCACACATCTGAAAGAGTGTTAAGAGCAAGAATTATTTTCTCTTCATTTTCTGAAATTATCCCTTTTAAAAAGAAAACTTTTATTGCTTCTGCTAAGTTTCCCCCTTTTGAAAATCCAAATTCAGATGAATGGTGAGCATAATATCTTGGATCCGGCTGAAAATATTCCAAAGTTTCAAGAACAGGTTTTAAAACTTTTTCCTTTATTTTATTTTCAGTAAGAATTAATATATCTGTTATCATAAGAGGAATTTCTATTTCTGTTCCATAGATATCCCCATAATTTCCAATCTCTTTGTTATAGAAATATTCATTTCCATATTTAAGTCTCTCTTCAATAAGTTTTAAAAGATCCATGTCATTGTAGTATTCTGTGCCGTTTGACATACAGGCTTTTGCAAGAATAAATGTATTTTCATAAAATTTTTTTACTTTTTCTATATCTTTAACTTTTTCATAATTTTCAAAAACTATATTGTCATCTTCTATTAAAATTTGTCTCACTTTCTGATTTAAAAAAGTAACTACATCAGGAGGAATAAAACCATTTCCTGCCAGATATTCTCTTCTTCTGTCCAAGACAGTTATTTTCTCAATCATCTTTCTTCTCCTACTTTAATTTTATTATTTATTAATAATTTAATATCATTATTTCAGAAAACAAGTCAATCATCATTATTTCATATTTTTTAATGTAAATATTTTGAAGTGTTTAATCTGGAAAAATAAGTGGAGGATAGAAAATTGATTATAAAAAAATCCCTGCATTGAAAAATAGTTTCTCAACACAGGGTAATTTTTCTAATAATTATTTAAATACATTCTGCTTTCTCTGTTATCTTCTTTTCTATAAATTACACAGAAAGGCTGAACTTGGATTTTAAAATCCCAGTTAATCTGATAATCACATTTTATTCCTTTAACTGTATGTTTCTCTTCTGTTATTGTCACAGCAAATTTTTCTTTTATCTCTTCAAGAGTCATGTTTCCTTTATTCATTACAAGTCCCCACACAAGAGAACTGTTCACAGGGTCTTTTCCATGTTCTACCCAGATTTTTACAAATAAGCAGTCATCTTTTTTCTCTATTTTTAAATTTATTTCAGTTTTTTTGTAGAACATAAAAATTTTTCCATCAACTTCTACACTTTCTGCTTTTACTTTTACTTCTTCACCGTTAAAAATTTCTCCGTCTATTTTTATTTCTGGAAGAGTTTTAAATTTTCTATTTGCAACTGTTGTATAAACTTCTCCTTTTCCTCTTATGCTGCTTTCTGCAAATATCACTCCCCAGCTTACAAAAAACCAAGATTTTCTGCTTGTAAGTTTTCCATTCCAGTTTTCATATTCCATTCCTGCTGCTCCATAATAATGCCATTTAAGTCCTGCAGCATTTTTTCTGTCAAGAGGTCTTACTTCTGGATTTCTTTCTGCATCAACATTTTCCATATCCATTCTTATTTCAGTTGTTCCTGGAATATAGTTATAATCTACATTTTTCCAATAATCTTTATACTGCTCTAAATCATTATCGTAAAGATAATATGCTCCGTCTCCTGTAAACCACCCTTTTTTGTTTTCTCCATCTCTTGTTTCGTAGTTTCCTATAAGAGATGAGTGCATTGCAATTCCGACAGCATAATTTTCTGCTCTTCTCATAATTCTGTTCATTTTATTGCAGATTACAAGTCTGTCTTGATATTTTTTTGTTTCAATATTTGTTTCTAAAAGCTCTTTCATCAGATTATAAAAATATGCTGATTTTTCATTTTCAAAATATTTATAAAATTCATCTTTTTCAACTTCTGATTTTACTAGTTCAGCTATTCTTTCTTTAAATTCTTCAGGAGCATCTTGTTCTATAAGAAGAAGTGAATTTAAAATTTCATGCCCTGTCTTATGGTCATGATGTTCAAAATTTCCTATTCCTCTTCCATTAAGCATATCTGTAAATCCGCCTTTAAAGAAGAAAGGTTCAAAAGATGTAAATATTATTTCATAGAAATTTTTAAGACCGATAAGATATTTTTCATACTCTGTTTTTCTTACAAGATGAAGAATTTCACCAATCTCTTTCAAAATTATATTTCCATATTTTGCTGTATATGGTATGCTTCCGTGATGAAGGAATGAACCGTCTCTGTAAAATCCATTTCTGTCTAATGAATAGCTGTCATCTTTATATGCCCATGCTTCAACCAGAGATTGAAGAGCAAGAATTATTTCTTCTTTGTTATCTGTAAAAATTCCTCTTATAAGAGAAATTTTTACTGTTTCTGCTCTATGTTCTGCTGTTGAAAATCTAAGGGCAATTTTTCCAGAGTAAATTGCTCCTTCATTATTTCCGGAATATCTTGGGTCTGGCTGAAAATATCTTGATGACTCTATAACTTCTTTCATAAGTTCATAAGATATATCTTCCCCTGTTAAAACAAAAATATCATTTAAAAGCATAGGAATATCTATTTCCCACACCCACCAATTTGTATGCTCTTTACATGTTTTATTATAAAAATATTTCTGTCCTGCTGAAAGTCTCTCTTCTATAAGTTTTAATATTTCAGAATTTTTTTCATATTCTCCCTTAGCTGTTCTGTAACTTTTTGCAAGAATAAGAGTATCTTCATAGAATTTTTTTAATTTTTCTATATCTTTTCCTACTTCTTCATAACAGCACTCTTCTGATTTTATTCTTTCTGTTTCACCTTTTAAGAAATCCAAAACTTCCTGAGGAATATTTTCATTCCCTGCCAAATATTTTTTCCTTCTGTCTAACATAATTATTCTTTCCATTTTATCTAGCCCTCCCCCAGATAATATAATTCTTTATTTTATATATCTTCTAAAATAAAAAAATATTTTTAATTTGTTCTTTTTTTATATTTTTTATTTATTATTACATTATATCGTAAAAAAACAATACTGTAAAATAAAAAATCAAATTAGAATTTCCTTAAGAACAAAAAAATCCCATGGAATAAACCCATGGGATAAAATATCTTTGAAATAACAATTATCTTTTTGAGAATTGTGGAGATCTTCTTGATTTTTTCTTTCCGTATTTTTTTCTTTCAACCATTCTTGAGTCTCTTGTTAAGAATCCAGCTTCTTTTAAAGCTCCTCTTAATGTTTCATCAGCTTCAAGTAATGCTCTTGAAATTCCGTGTCTGATAGCTCCAGCTTGACCAGCATTTCCTCCACCGTAAACGTTAACGATTACTTGGTATTTGTCTAAAGTTTCTGTTAAAACTAAAGGTTGCTCAACTATTTTAGAAAGGATTTCTCTTCCTCCGAAATATTGAGACATTTCTTTTCCGTTTATAACTATTCCTTTTTCTCCAGGAATTAATCTTACTCTTGCTACAGAAGTTTTTCTTCTTCCAGTTCCTCTACATTGATTCATATCTGCCACTGTTAATACCCCCTTAAATTTCAGCCTTTACTGGTTTTTGTGCTGCATGATCATGTTCTGCACCAACAAATAGTCTTAATCTAGTTAATTGTTGTCTTCCTAATCTGTTTTTTGGAAGCATTCTTTTTACAGCTAGCATTAAAGCATCTTCTGGTTTAACTTCTAAAACTTCTTCTAAAGTTCTTTTCTTAATTCCTCCAGGGAATCCAGAATGTCTATAGTAAAGTTTATCTTTCATTTTGTTTCCAGTAACTACTAATTTTTCAACGTTTGTTACAACAACATAGTCTCCTCCGTCAATGTGTGGAGTGAAAGAAACTTTTTCTTTTCCCATTAATTTTTTAGTAACTTCTACTGCTAATCTTCCTAAAACAACTCCTTCAGCGTCGTAGTGGTACCAATCTCTAACTACATCTTCTTTTCTTTGCATTACAGTGTATTTATTCACTTTTTTCCTCCTAAAATAAGTTATATTTTCATAATATAACGCAACGGTCCTTTGTGGGAAAGGTTAATTTACCGTAATATTATATATGATTTTCAAAGTATTGTCAACAGATTTAATTATTTTAAAATATCTTTTAAGAAAAATTCAAAATATTTTTTTATTCTTCTGAAAGTTTTTCTTTTATTTTTTTATATACATCTTCTCCAAGACAGTTTATTATTGTTTCTTTGTATGTTTCAATAACAGGTCTGTATTCTCCCTCAAAACCTTTTGGATTTTTTCTTCTAAAAAGAGCTGATGAAACAAAATCTTCATTTATACATGGAATTTCATAATAATCTTCTATTGTAAAGCTGTTTGTAAAATCATCAGGAAGAGTGATATAAAGTTTTGAGTTATCATCTTCAGCTAAAATTTCTATGGGCCACAGAGAACATACAAGAGGTTTTGTATCACAGATTTCTTTTCCTGACATATTTTTTTCAAGACACATAGAATGAAGACTGCATAAAGTTGTTTTATTATCTTTTTTGTAAGCATAAAAACACATCTCTGTTGCATCTTCAATTTCCGGAATTATATTTCTCTCTCCGTCCTCATTTTCTATATTTTCTAAAAGTTCATCACTTTCATACCCCATATCTTCTGCTATTTCAAAATTTGAAGTAATTTTTTCAAATTCATCAAGATTTTCTAAAAGAAATTTTTTAGTTTTTTTAGAAAGCTTTGACGGACTGTCTGCACAGCAATTTATATTACAGTTAAAACAGTCAAAATTAGACGGCTTATCAAACATTTCATAATCTATCACTGCATTATATTTTTTTCCCTGAATTTCAATCTCTGTTTCTATAACAGGAATAGTTTCAAAATATTTTCTTGCAGCTTTTTCATTCTCATCATTTACTTTGTATACTTCTTCACCTTTTGGGTGATTTAAAAATAAAAAATAGTTCATTCTTCGTTACTCCTCAAGACAGGTTATAGTATTATAAAAAATAAAATTTTCTTCGTGAAAAATATTTTCTATTTATTTTGTTCATTTCACTAAAAACGACAAACTCACTTTGTTCAAACAGTGTCGTTTTTCACGTTCAATTCACAGCATAAATCACGAAAAATTTTTCAATCTCATAAAATTTTATTTTTTACATTTTATTTAAGATGCAGTCATATCAGATTACTTCATCATTTTATTAAGAGTGGTAATAAGCTCCTCTATTATCTGCTCGTCACGTCCCTCTTTTATCCCGTCGACAACACAGTGTCTCAGATGTCCCTCAAGAACTTGTTTTGACACTCCGGCAAGAGCAGCTCTTACAGATGCAATCTGATTTAAAATATCATCACAGTAAGCATCTTTTTCTATCATATTATTTATTCCTCTTACCTGTCCCTCTATTCTGTTTAATCTTGCTTTTAATTTTTTCTTTGTTTCAGCAGAAGTGCAGTATCTTCCACTACACTCTTCAGCTTCCATTCTTATTTTTTTATCCATGCTCTCCTCCCTTTTAAGAGATTATTTTCCAAAATTTCTAAGTCTTAAAGCATTTGTTACAACAGAAACAGAACTCATTGCCATAGCTCCTCCGGCTATCATAGGATTTAAAAGGTGTCCTGTTATTAAATAAAGAACTCCTGCTGCAACCGGTATTCCAAGACTGTTATATAAAAATGCCCAGAAAAGATTTTCTTTAATATTTTTTATCACTGCATGGCTCAGTTTCATAGCAACGGCAACATCTCTCAAATCTTTTTTCATAAGAATTATGTCTGCACTCTCCATTGCAATATCTGTTCCTCCCCCTACTGCTATTCCAACATCAGCCTGAGAAAGAGCTGGAGAATCATTTATTCCGTCACCAACCATTCCAACTTTAAATCCGTCATTCTGAAGTCTTTTCACTTCAAGATATTTATCTTCAGGGCTTACCTCAGCAAGAATAACATCAATTCCAACCTGTTTTGCTATAACTTCAGCAGTTTTTCTGTTATCTCCTGTTATCATTGCAACTTTAAGTCCCATCTCTTTTAAAAGAGCCACACTTTCTTTTGAATTTTCTTTTATAACATCTGCCACAGCTATAAGCCCGGCATATTTTCCGTCAATTCCTACAAAAATTGGAGTTTTTCCCTCTGCAGCAACTTTTTCACTTTTATTATTTTCAGGAATTATTATACCATTATTGTTAAACAGTTTGTAGTTTCCAACAAGAATTTTTTTCCCGTCAATCTCTCCTGTTATTCCTTCTCCGGAAATACTTAAAAAGTTTTTAATTTCTCCAAACTCTATTCCTCTTTTTTTAACTTCTTCCACAACAGCTTCTCCAAGAGGGTGTTCTGAATGCTGTTCCAAAGTTCCTGCAAATTTTAAAAATTCTTCCTCAGAAATATTTTCATCTTTTATTTCTATATCTGTTATCACAGGTTTTCCCTCTGTAATAGTTCCTGTTTTATCAAAAACTATCATATTAAGTTTATGAGCTTTTTCAAGAGCCTCACCAGATTTTATTAAAATTCCAAGTTCTGCCCCTCTTCCTGTTCCAACCATTATTGCTGTTGGTGTTGCAAGCCCTAAAGAACATGGGCAGGCTATAACAAGAACAGAAATAAATATTGTAAGAGCAAATATGCTTGGACTCATTGAAAGGTTTACTATTCCTGATTTTCCTAAAACATACCACACAACACTTGAAACAAATGCTATAAATATTACAGCAGGAACAAAATATCCAGAAATTATATCAGCCATTCTTGCAATGGGAGCTTTTGAACCTTGGGCATCTTCCACAAGTTTTATTATTTTTGCAAGAACTGTATCTTTTCCTATTGCTGTAGCTTCAATCTTTATACTTCCATTTTTATTTATTGTTGCTCCAAAAACACTGTCTCCTGTTTTTTTTCTCACAGGAATACTTTCACCTGTAAGCATAGACTCATCAACATTTGTACTTCCCTCAATAACTTTCCCGTCAACAGGAATACTTTCTCCGGGTTTTACAAGAACAACATCTCCTTTTTCAACCTCTTCAATATCAACAAGAACTATTTCATTATTTTTTACAAGAGAGGCTTTTTTAGACTGAAGACCCATAAGTTTTTTTATTGCATCGGAAGTTTTTCCTTTGCTTCTTTTTTCCAAAAGTTTTCCAAACATTATAAGGGCAATAATAACAACTGCTGATTCATAATAAAGGGCATGAACATACTGATTATTCCCTTTAAAAATTTCATATGTTCCAAATATACTGTAAACAAGTGCCGCCCCTGTTCCTGTTGCTATAAGAGAATCCATATTTGGAGCTTTTTTTATAAGGGCTTTTATTCCCACTGTATAAAATCTTCTTCCTATAATTGTTACAGGAATTGTAAGCACAAGCTGAATTAAAGCATAATTCATTGGATTTACATCAGGAGAAATTATATTTGGAAGAGGAAGCCCCACCATATGCCCCATAGTAATATAAAAAACTATTGCAGCAAAAAAGATAGCAGTTTTAAATTCTCTCAATTCTTTTTTAGCTTCTTCAATTTTTTTGATTTCATCTTCCGGTTTTGCCTCTTCATCTCTTACTGCTTTATACCCGCCAAGATTATTTATCACTTCTATGATTTCAGAACCTTTTATTCTTTTGCTGTCATAAATAAATCTTCCTCTGTTTGTGGCAAGATTTACTTCAGCACTTATTACCCCGTCAAGTTTTTTTACCTTTCTTTCTATGTTTGCAACACAGGCCTGACAGCTTATTCCTTCAATATTAACTTGAAGTTCTGAGGCTTCTATTTTTTCTTCTATACCATATCCTATTTCCTTAACTTCATCTTCTATTTCGTTTTTATTTATTTTTTCATAGTCATATTCAACTGTAAGTTCTTCTACAGCAAGATTTACAACTGCAGATTTTACTCCTTCCATTTTCCCGACTTTTGTTTCTATTCTTCTCACACAAGCCTGACACGTTACTCCTGAAAGTTTAAATTGTTTTTTCTCTAAATTTTCAGACATTGTTTTTTCTTCATTTTTTTTATTTTCTTTTTCTTCTTTTTGAAATTCACAGACAATATGTTCTTCTTTATTTTTTTCAAAAGAATTTTCATCATATTCTTTATCAATGCCATAACCAAGCTCAACTAATTTTTTTTCAATTTCATTAAAATTTATTTTATTTTCATCAAAATCTATATCCATTATTTTTGTTTCAACATCAACTTTTATATTTTCCACTCCATCAAGTTCTGAAAGATTTTTTTCTATTTTTGCAACACATTTCATGCAGCCTACGCCTGTTAATATATATTTCTTTTTCATTTTTGTGACCTCATTTCTATTTTTATATAGGGTATACCCCTATATTGATGATAACATTCATTTATTTCTCTGTCAAATATTTTTATTTCAAAATAAATTAAAAAAATAAAAACAGAAAATAAATTTATCATTTCAAAATTTTATTTTCTGCTTTTTTATAATTTTCTATTTTTTTCCAAGTTCTGTCATGAATTTTACTCTTTCAAATCCACGTTTAACTGCATTAGCTTTAAATTTACTTAAAACTTCTGAAAGCTCTTCCACTGTTGCTTCTTGAATTTTACTTAACTGTCCGAATTTTTCAACCAGACAATCTACGTCTTTCTTTGTCAGTTTTCCAAATTTACTAAGAAGACGGTAACCTTTTGTTATAACAGGGTTGTCTAAAGATTTTGAAGTTTTTCCAAATCCCAAAATAGATGATAATTTTGCAAGGTCAAGGAGTTCTGTATCATCAAGAGCAGACATTTCTTTTGAAAGTTCGTCCTCTTTTTCCTCTCCTTCAGAGTAATAATCTTTTAAGAACTCAAGTTTCTCATCATTAAGACCAAAAATTAAATCTTCAAGCTGAAGTCTTAAAAGTTTTCCTTCACTTCCAAGTTCAAAAAGACATTCTATAACATCTATTTTTATTCTTTTAAACATTTCAAATTTTTGAAGGACAATGCAGACCTCTTCAACAGTTGCTATCCCGTCAAGCTCTAAAAGTGTAAGATTTATAAGAGCTTTATCAAGAACATATCTGTATCTTTCAAGAGTATTTATCCCCTGAGATGCCTCATTCATAAGCCCCTCAACTGATCTTAATTTATATCTTACCTCTCCTTTATAAAGAGTCTGCACTCTTTTTCTTTCTGAAATTGCTATTACAACTCTATCAAGCTGTTTTGCTATACGCTGTGCTGTTCTGTGTCTTGTTCCGCTTTCATCTGTCACATATCTTTTATCAGGCTGAAGATGTACATTGGCATAAAGTATGTGTTCCACAGTGTCATCTAAAATTATTGCCCCGTCCATTTTGGAAAGTTCAAATAATCTTTCCGGAGTGTATTCACAGTCTAATTTAAAACCGCCGTCAAGAACTTTTTCCACTTCTTCATCTATTCCTACCACTATAAGAGCACCTTTTTGTCCGTCAAGAATATTGTCAAGACCTTCACGAAGATTTGAACCAGGTGCTACGAGAGACAATATTCTTTCCCACTCTGTTCTTTCCATATTACATCCTTTCTAAAAATTCTTCCAAATTTTTTAAATAAATCAGCTTTAATTTATATTCTTTTTTTTCTATCTCTTTACGATTTGCTTCAGGAACATATACACCTTTAAATCCCAATTTTTCAAGTTCTCTAAGTCTTTTATCTATAAAAAATACTTTTCTTATTTCGCCACGGAGTCCAAGCTCTCCAATAGCTGCAATTTTCTGGCTTATTGCCACATTTTTATAAACAGAAAGGAGAGATATTAAAGCCCCCAAATCTGCTGAAGGATCTTTTATAGAAATTCCTCCGGGAATATTTATAAATACATCTTTCATTCCAAGATTCATTCCCATTCTTTTTTCACCAATAGCCATAAGAATTTGTATTCTGTTTCTGTCAAACCCCTGAACTATTCTTTTAGGAATTCCAATCCCTCCGCTTTCTGTAAGAAGACTCTGTATTTCAAGAAGAAAAACTTTTGTTCCTTCAAGAACAGGAACTATCATGCTTCCTATATTTTTTTCTTCTCTTTCGCTCAAGAAAAATTCAGAAGAGTTCTGCACCTCTCTCATTCCATCTTCTTCCATACTGTAAACTGCAAGTTCATTGGTTGAACCGAATCTATTTTTTGTACTTCTTAAAATTCTGTAAAAAAGCCCCTCTTCACCTTCAAAACTGAATACAGCATCAACCATATGTTCTAAAAGTTTAGGTCCTGCAACTTTACCATCTTTTGTAATATGACCAACTATAAAAAATGATATTCCCATTCTCTTTGCAAGTTCGACAATTTTTAAAGTTGCCTCTCTTATCTGTGTCGGTGTTCCTGCTATTGAATCACTGTTTTCACTGTAAAGAGTCTGGATAGAATCCACTATTACAACCTTTGGTTTTTTTACAGAAACGTATTCTGAAATTTTATCTATATCTGTTTCAGACATAAGATAAAGAGTTCTGCTTTTTATTCCAAGTCTTTCCCCTCTGCTTTTTATCTGAGCAGGAGATTCCTCACCGGAAACATAAAGTACATCACCATAGTCGCTATACTCTTTTGCCATCTGAAGAAGAAGTGTAGATTTTCCTATTCCGGGATTTCCTGTCAAAAGAACAACTTCCCCTTGAACAAGTCCTCCTCCCAATAGTCTGTCAAATTCACTCTGCTTTGTTTTAAATCTAAAACTCTCTTCTATTATTATATTAGAAAAAGGAGAAACTTTTTTTTCTGTGTCTACCAAAGATAAAGAATTTTTGTTTATTTTAGAAGATGAAACAGATGAAGATATCTCCTCTTGCTCTTCCATAGTTCCCCATGAACCGCAGTTCATACATTTTCCAACCCACTTGGAAGTTTTGTATCCACATTCACTGCACACATAAACTGATTTTCCTTTAGCCACTTTTTCTCCTTATGATTTTAAAATATAAATTATTCAGCAGGCTTGTATAGTTTTCCTCTTTCGGTTACCATATCAGCTATTTTTTCATCTACATAAGCTGTTACTTTCCCGCCGTATCTTGCAATTTCTCTTGCAGCTGTAGAACTTACATAAATATATTCTTTCAATGCCGGAAGAAAAACAGTATCAACTTTTCCTTCAGATATATCCATATTTCCGCTTGCAAAATAAAGTTCTAAGCCGCAGTCATCAACTGTTCTTATCCCTCTTACAATAGTTCCTATATTGTTTTTTTGGCAGTAATTTACCAAAAGCCCTGAATCTGCCTCTATAACTATATTATCATATTTTTCTAATACTTTTCCAACCATTTTTTTTCTTTCTTCAAGAGTAAACCAATATTTTTTCTCACTGTTGTTTGATACAAGTATCACAAGTTTATCAAAAAGCCTGCTTGCTCTTTCTATAATATCTTGATGTCCTTTTGTTATGGGATCAAAACTTCCCGCATACACTCCGACTTTCAACTATGCCTCCTATTTTTCTAAAAATATATCATATCCTGTTATATTATTTATCTCCTCTGAAGAAAGAGAAAGCTCTTTTCCTCTGCTTTTTAAATAATCAGCCATTATATCATAATATATCTCTTTTATTTTATTTATTACTCTTTTTGAAGAAGTTATTTTTATCTTTTTAATATCTTTTTCTTCTGCCGCTTTTTTAAAATCTTTAATTATATCTTCTATTATTGAATCAACAGATTTTATTTTTCCTTTTCCGTGACACATTGGACATTCTTCTTCATAAAAATAACTTAAATTTCTTCCCACTCTTTTTCTTGTCATTTCAACAAGGCCTAAATCAGTAAAGTGAACTATATTATTTTTTGTCCTGTCTTTTTTCAGCTCTGCATCAAGCTGCTGAAGAACCAAATCTTTATCCTCTTGAAGTTTCATATCAATAAAATCTATTATTATTATTCCGCTTAGATTTCTAAGTCTTAATTGTTTCGGTATCTCTCTTGCTGCATCAAGATTAGTGTTAAGAACTGTTTTTTCAAGATTAAAACTTCCTGTATTCTTTCCAGTATTTATATCTATACTCACAAGAGCTTCTGTCTTTTCTATTACAAGATATCCTCCGCAGTCAAGCCACACATTTTTATCAAGGGCTTTCTGTATTTCCTTATTCACATTATATTCATCAAATATATCTCTGTTTTCATCAAAAAGTTTTACTTTTGTCCTAAAATTATTTTCACTGAAAGCATTTATATAATCGATAATTTCCCAGTAAACTTCTTCATTATCAACAACAAGTTCATCAATATCATTTGATAAAATATCTCTTAAAATTGTTGTCACAATACTGTTGTCATTATAAAGAACTTCTCCTATTTTTGCTTTTGCAATTTTCTTTTCAATATCTTCCCATTTTTTTACAAGATAACTTATCTCTTTTTCAAAATGGTAGACAGATTTTCCCTGAGCTGCTGTTCTTATTATTACACCCATCTTAGCAGGCTTTATCTCTTCAAAAATTTCCTGAAGTCTTGCTCTTTCATCTTCATCTTTTATTTTTTTAGAAATTGCTATATGATCGCTGTTAGGCATAAGAACTAAATATTTTCCTGGAATTGTAAAATTTGTTGTTACCCTTGCACCTTTTGTTCCTCTGGGAACATTAAGCACCTGTACAACAACTTTATCTCCCACAGTAAGAAGATCCTCTATCGGTTTTCCACTGTTTACTATCCCGTTTAAATATTTTTCTTCAAATTCTCTCAAATCATCTACAAAAAGAAAACTATTTTTTTCAAGCCCAATATCAACAAAGGCAGATTCCATTCCCGGAAGAACATTGGCAACCCGCCCTTTATAAATATTTTTTATTATATTTGATTCATCTTCTCTTTCAGTTAAGACCTCTACAACTCTCCCCTCTTCAATTATAGCGGCTCTTTTCTGAAAATTATTTACATTTATAATTATTCTATTCATCTGCAACCACTCAATTCTTCTTTTAAAATATCTTTTCTGCTGTATTTTTTTTCATTGACCACAATTTCAGATGTACCCAAACAGCTGTCCATATCTAATTGAAATCTTCCAAGTCTTATACTGTTTTTCTTTTTTATTCCCACAATTTTTGATATATTTTTTTCATCAGCTTTTATATTAAGCATTCCATCTTGATCTTTTATTTTTTTCAAAAAATCAAAATAAATCTCTCCATCTACAAGCTCTCTGAAAGCCGGATGAAAAGCTCCTTCAACTGCAACTCCGCCGTTTCTTAAATCATCAGAAGGCTGAAGCCCCACTCTTATAATATTTATTCCGTTAATCTCAAGAAGAGAACATATTTTTCTACATCTTTTTATTGCTTCTTCAAGAGAAAAAACTTCATATTCGCCGCGATAATACATTCTTTCCATCTCTGTATCTTTTATGATAAGAGTTGGATATACTCTTGCATTTTGAGGTCCAATTTCAACTGTTTTTCTGGCACTTTCCATATCTGTTTCAAAAGTTGAACCGGGAAGTCCCGGCATAAGCTGTATTCCTAAATCAATTCCATAAGATTTAATCATTTCACAGGCCTTATAAACTGTTTCAACAGGATAATATCTGGCACTTTTTTTCAAAACTTCTTCATCAAAAGACTGAACTCCAAGTTCAATGGTTGTCACATTATATTTTTTTAACTGTTCCATTACCTCTTCGTTTATATAGTCAGGTCTTGTAGAAAGTCTTATTCCCTGCACAAGCCCTTTATCCAGATATTCTTTTACACCTTCCAGATATTCTTTCTGTTTTTCCATTGAAATTCCTGTAAAAGTCCCACCGAAAAAAGCTACCTCTTTATAAGAGTTTTTTGGAAGAATTTCAAGATATTCTTCTATGATTTTTCTCAAATCTTCTAAAGTAACATCTGTCTCTCTTCCATTTATTTTTTTTTGATTGCAGAAAACACAGGCATTGGGACAGCCAAAATGACTTATAAATACAGGTATATTATAATGCTTCTTCTCCATTAATTTACACCTAATTTTTTGCACAGAGCCTTAGCTGCTCCCTGTTCTGCAATTTTTTTACTTTTCCCAACACCTATTGCCTGGGCATTGTCTCCAATTTTAACTAAAATTTCAAAGGTTTTTTTATGATCAGGACCTTTTTCCCCTATAACTTCATACAAAGGAACTGTCTTATATTCTTTTTGGCTGTATTCTTGTAAAATTGTTTTGAAGTCAAGAATATCTTCATCTTCTTCTATGTGATCTATATAATCTTCAAGATGATTTAATACAATTTTTCTTGCTGTATCAAAATCTGAATCTAAATATATTGCTCCAAGAACAGCTTCAAAAACGTCACAAAGTATAGAACTTCTTTCACGTCCTCCTGTCATCTCTTCCCCTTTGCTAAGCAAAAGGTAATTACCCATACCCAATTTCTTTGCTACTTTAGCCAAAACTGGTTCACTTACTGCCATAGATTTTATCTTTGCTAAATCTCCTTCTGAATAATTTTGGAAATGTTTGTATAAGTATTCGGCAACAATAAGATCTAGAACTGCATCTCCCAGCAGTTCTAGTCTCTCATTATTTATTTTTTTGTATTTTTTGTTTTCATTACCAAAAGATCTATGGACAAGTGAATTCTTTAATAAATCTATATTCTTAAAAAAATATCCTATTTCTTTTTCTAAAGATTCTAATTTCACTTCCAATTTTCCCCTTTTATTTATATTTTTTCATTACGATTACTGCATTGTGTCCGCCAAATCCAAGAGAGCTTGACATTCCTACTCTTATTTCTTTTTCTTCTGCTTTGTTTGGAGTATAATTTAAATCACATTCAGGGTCAGGATTTTCATAATTTGCTGTAGGTGGAATTATGCTGTCTGCAATACTTTTTGCAAGAATAACTCCCTCTATTCCTCCAGCTCCTCCAAGAACATGTCCTGTTGCTCCTTTTGTTGAAGAGATGTTAAGTCTTCTTGCATCTTCTCCAAAAACCTCTTTTATTGCAGCTGTTTCATTTTTATCGTTAAGACCTGTTGATGTTCCATGTGCATTTATATAATCAACTTCAGAAACAGAAGCTCCAGATTCTTCAAGAGCCATTTTAAATGCTCTTACTGCTCCGTCAACTGCTGGTGCTGTAATATGGTGTGCATCACAAGTTTCTCCATATCCTACTACTTCAGCATATATTTTTGCATTTCTTGCAAGAGCATGTTCAAGTTCTTCAAGGACTAAAACTCCT
>OGXP01001350.1_pt1 | contig 21135 bp, 16 predicted proteins | sample 1576351 | NCBI WGS metagenome assembly OGXP01 (sample SAMEA3541517, study PRJEB24748) | human gut metagenome | biome: human gut; feature: human-associated habitat; material: faeces | place: China | collected 2012
TTTGAATATGATGAAGAACGGGAACGGGAGCTGATTAAAAAGGCGGAGTTTGAATGCGGGAAGGAAGAGGGGCTGAAAGCTGGAATTGAATTAGGTAAAGCGCAGGGCATCGCAGCCTTAATTCAGGCTTTCCAGGATCTGGGCGCTTCCAGGGAAGCTGCTCTTCTTTCTTTGAAAAAGCAGTTTTCCCTCTCTGAAGAGGAGGCTGAAAGGCAGCTGGAACAACTCTGGCCTGTAACAGAAACGCAGCAATAAGCTGACCCCATAAGAAAGGAGCCGCAGTTCCCTCGTGGAACTGCGGCTCCTATTTATATTACTGCTTTTTCTACTCTTATGTTCCCCTTCTTATGGAAAAGGACATTCAAAGCCTACTGCTCTTCTTTTTTTATTCGAAGGGAAGCTCCCATCCAGAGGAGAATCACTCCGCTGCCGAGGAGTGTGACAACTGCCGGAATAATTGGAGTTTCGTCTCCTGTCTTTGGAAGTACTGCCAACGGTACCGGGCCGTCCTCGATGATAGTCTCGTCTGTGAGAGGCGCCTCTGGAGCTAACGGAACCTCATTGTCTCCAATCGTAACTGTGGGGCCGCCGCCACCGCCGCTTCCGCCGCTATGGCCTCCTCCTCCATTTCCGCCGCCGTTTCCTCCATCGTCCTTGACCTCTGTCACCATAAACTGCCAGTCAATCTTCGAAAGAGCGCCTGCATATTTATTTACCAGATTGCTCTCTCCCGGCTCTGGGGTGATGGACGGATCCTCGGTTAATATAAGAGTCGGATCCAGCTGAAGCTCTACCTGGATAGAACCTGTCTGGCCGCCCTTATAGCCGCCCAGATATACGGCTCTCTCGCCTTCTGTGCCGCCAGCCGTATCGCCCTGTGTCAGAAGCGTGGAACCTGTCGCATTGCCGGTGTAGAGAAGCTTCTCCTCGCCGTCGGCATTGGTATACCACACCTTCATGGAAATTTTCTCCAGAAGTTCGTCCTGAAGATCGCTCTGCTCTCTCGGAAGAGCCTTCATATAAAGCTTCCATGTCTTGTCGCTGTCGTTTTCAATGTTTAACCGATCCCGGTAAATTCCGCCTGGAACCATATTGGTAAAGCTCATGAACCAGTTGCCTTCCTCTGCCTGGCCGTCGCCGTCCCGGTAAGGAATGTAGGTCATAGTTCCGTCAGTTTCTGCAAATTTCAGCGTTTTCGCCTCTGCGGCTTCAAATACGCCGTCATCCGCGATGTTCTTTACCAGATAGTCTAAGGTCTGCGCTTCGTCTCCGTCCTCGGCTCCTGCGCTGAAAATCTCCTCTGCCGCCGCCTGGGTAGCCTGAACCGTTGTGGCATCAATGGTCATGGTGTAGGTTCCATTCTCATAGCCTGTGCCATTGGAACTGCTGGAGGTTGCAATCTGAATAATACCGCCTGTCGGGTTGCCTTCGCTGTCATACTCCGGCTCGTATTCCTTATCTACCACGCCGGATGTAATCCGGGGATTCATCGTCACGCCGTCCAAAAACTGCGGGGAGCTGGTTCCTGCTTTCACAATTCCCATATAGTAGAGGGTAAAAATTCCTTTCTCCCCCTCCGGAATCTCATTTAAGAGAAGCCATTTTCCCTCTGCCTGACTGTACTGCGTCACTGCCTGAAGGCCCCAGCGGTTTTCCTCCGTCTTTCCGTCGGCGTCGCCGGAGGCTAAGAGCACTACGTTGTTTTTGTTGAATTCAGGAACCGCGGCATATTCTGTTTCGCCGTTCTGGGCCTGGAACGTCAGAGGAAAGGACTCCCAGCTCTGACTGATGACAACCTTTGCCATGGCGTCCACAGCGCCTTTGTTCGTGATCTGCACTGCTTTCTCTGTTTTTTCCCCTGGCTTCCAGTTTTTCGGAGACTCGAAGGTTTCGTCCAGAGAAGTGTTATAACTGCCAGTCATAAATTCATTTCCGGCCTTCAGTTCCTGAGTCCAGCTCGCCCATGTCCCGCCGATGGCAGCCGCCGAAATCAGAGCCGCCAGACCTAATACTGCATGTTTGCCTTTCCTCATATCGTTCTATCTCCTGTCCTTGCCTGTTTCCGCCAGGCGGGGGAAGCGCTGAACTGATGATCAGCTTTTCCCTTGCCCGGCAGAGCCAGACCGTTTTTATTCTGCCTCTAATGCTGCTGGCTTATCCATGCCGTTTGCAGCTAAGAAATCATTGATTACAACTTCCTCGTCGCTGTCACTCATCTCAAGAGCTGCTCCAAATACGTCCTTAATGGCATCAAAGGTTGCCTGAACTGTCTTAGCATTGATAGTCATGGTGTACTGAGCGTCCTCATAACTGTCAAGATAATTAGCGTCCGCCTCTACTAAATCAACTCCGCCGCTTCCATTCGGCTCATACTTCTTGGATGTAATACCGGACTGAATTAACGGATTCATTGTTACGGATGTGAGAAGCGCTGACGTCTCTCCCGCTTCTGCTACGATACCGCTGTAAACAAAGTACAGATCCTGAGAACCGTCTTCGTTCTCTTTGATATCTGTCAGAACCCATGTGTCATCTGCATCAGCAAAAGAATCTACTGTCTTCTCAATTCCCATAGGAGCTGCTATATCAGCAACGCCAGGAGCTGCAAATGCCGCTACATTCTCTCCCCACTGAACCTCTGCTGCGTACTCTGTTCCATCAGCTGCCTGGAGTGTTAATTTCTCGCCGTCCCACTTCTGGGTAATCTTAGTCATTACGGCCATATCCACGTTTCCGGAGTTCTTTACAGATACAACCTTCTCTACCGTCTCGCCTGGGAGCCAGTCTGTCTCCGGCTTAAACTCCTCTACAATATCAGAATCGAAGTTTCCTGCCTTAAACTCATTGTTTACAGATAAATTCTGGTTCCAGTAAGCCCATGTTCCACCAATAGCTGCTACTGCTGCCAGTCCTGCCAGTCCTAACGCCGCTTTCTTTTTCATTTCCTGTTCCTCTTCCCTTTCTGTCCACGCCTAAGCCTCTGTCTTTTCCTCTTTCTTCTTATCCGGGAAAAACATATCCAAGGCGATTCCCAATATGATGATGGCTGCCATCACAACAATGACGCCCATATTTTTACTGTAATTTACAAAATAACCTGCGTATGGAATGCTTACCTTCCATACCTTTCCGATTACCTCGTCGTAGTCTACCGGATTTGGATCCTCCGTCTCGTTGGCGTCTCCCTTTGTAACAAAATTCTGGGAAAGCTCGCTCTTTTCCACAACGCGGTGAGTCACCATGCCGTCCTCGCCTGCCTGGAAGGTAATAGCGTCTCCTACATTAATATCAGCAAAATCTGCTTCTTTGTAATAGATAATGCTTCCTACATGGTAAGTCGGCTCCATACTTCCGCTGAGAACCACGACCGGATGGTATCCTGCCAGCATCGGCGCCGCTATCAGAAGATAGCAGGCAATGCAGGCGTATACAATCCAGGTCAGAATATTTACAAATCCTTTGATTAGCCTCATATGTTAAGTCCCCGATTTGCAGTATTTAAGTTTACTACTCTGCTTCTGAAAAAGAAACTAAATAAGTAAGCGCTTCCTCACCCCAGGCATCGACAACTGCGTCCTCTGTCGGCTGTACCATGTCAATGGTGATCTCCAGCTCGTAGTCAGCGTCTGCATATCCTGGATGTGCCTCGTCCAGAGCAGTCTCTTTCTTAACATGGAAGGAATTTCCTTCTTTCTTTGCTGCTTCTGCAGCTGCTAACATATCTGCATCCTCTTCGCCGTCTTTTGCTGTCAGCCACTCTGTCTTATCGTCTGGTTTGCTGTCCTTTCCGTCTGTTGTACAGTACTTATAGGTTGTTGTATACAGTCCCATATCTGTATCTTTATCTAATGTTACGGACTCTAACAGGCTCTCTGTGGTTGCTCCTGGAGCTAACTGGCCTTTGTAGTACCAGTAACCGTCTTCTCCCTGTGTCCATGCGTCATTTTCAGCCAGATTTTTCCATACGACTGTCTGATCACCCTCTACCAGTCCATCTTCGGCATTGGCCTGTTTTACCTCTGTAAAGTCTGGCTGTTTTTCACTTGCAATTTCGATCAGGGTATTATTCTCTCTTGACCATTTCTCTGCCATCTTTACACGAACGAGTAATGGAGAATTTCCTGTATTCTCAGCTACTACTTCCTTATTTACAGTAGCTCCCGGCTGCCAGTTATCGCCATCGGACGGGTTGAAGCTCTCTACGATGGAACCGCCATATCTTCCTGTGTTGAATGGGTTGGTAATTGCTGCTGTCTGATTAAAATATGCCCATGTTCCGCCTACTACTGCTACTGCTGCTAAACCGCCAAGTGCTGCTGCCTTCTTATTCATCTTCATTACTTTTTCCTCCTCATAGATTGCTTTATCTCAACCAGTAAGATTGCTGGCCAGTGTGCTTATTTCTGAAGTTCCCAGTCCCAATTTTCATCTGACGCATGCTGCACCGCTTCCTCGCCAAATACAGATTTTACTGCGTTTTCTGTGGCCTGAACTGTATGTGCCTTGATTGTTAAATTGTAAGCTGCGTCCGAATAACCGGTAAGATTTTCATCTGTCACAATATCAGAACGCATATGGTAAAGTGTTTTTCCCTCTTCCTTTAACTGTCTGGAAAGCTCTGCCTCTGAAATGGGATTTCCGCTTTCATCTGTGGGAAAAGGAATCCAGTCCTCTTCCGGAACGGTCTTATCCGGATTTGTGGAGTATTTCTTTACCACTGTAATCTTTCCTAAATCTGCATCCTTTGAAAGCGTCACATCATCTAACAGATATTCGGTAGTCGCTCCTGCCGGAAGAGTTTTCGTGTAGTAATAATAGCCGTCGCTGTAAACCCATTCCTTTCCAAGGTTAAGCGTTTTTTCTACTACAGAATCATCTTTATCCGTAAGGCCGTCTGTCGCATTTTCCTGCCAGACACTCTCAAATTTATTGTTTGCTTCGCCGTGGCCTTCCTCTTTTTCAGTTGTGTCAATGGTAACGTAAGCTCCGTCATCCTTTTCCCAGGTCTCCTGAAAGCTGACGCGCACCACCATCGGCACATTGCCTGAGTTCTTAACCGCGAAGTCTTTGTTCACAGTTGTTCCCGGCTTCCAGTCTTTTCCATCCTCCGGCCGAAATTCCTCCACAATTTCTGTGTCAAACTCACCGGACTTCAGGACATTCACTGCTTCCAAATCTTGATTGAAATATGCCAGGGAGCCGCCGACTGCAAACACTGCTGCAATTCCTGCAAGAGCAGCGATATGTTTCTTTTTCATTTTCTGTCTCCTCCTGTCCTCCACCCCGCCTTCCGGCGAAATGGCTTTCTATGGCTTTTTCTAAGATATTGGAAGCAAATGGTTCCAGTCTAACTGGCCAGCTCCTGGTGTCAATGGTGTCAGTTCCCATCCAGAAACTGCCAGGGAAGCTTCGTCTGCTGAAACTGCTTCTGCATTAAAATCTACAATAAATTCTCCCTTGCTGTAATCGTCTGCGTGGGTATCGTTGGACGCTTCCGGACTCAAAGTCAGGCTTTCCAGAAAATAAGGAGTTGTGCTTCCTTCCTTTCCTTCTCCTGCCAGGATATGAGTGTAATAGTAGGTTCCGCTTCCTTTTGGAATCTCAACCCAGTTTTCACTGAAATCCTGCGGGTAATTCAGATGAATCATATCTGTTCTAAGAGAATCCAGTCTTTCTCCAGTCTCTTTGTCTTCCCACCAAGTATTCATCTGAAGTCGGAGAACTAAATCCATATCTCCTGTATTCACGAAATATGGTTTTTTGTCTACCGTCTCCCCCGGCAGAATCGTATCTGCCGGGTTAAAGTCCTCAATCAGGTCGATAGAACTGTTTGCCGTATCAAACGGATTCACAATTGACTGAGAATCTGAATAGTAGGCCCATGTGGAACTGAATCCGACTGCCATGACGGAACCGGCCAGGATAACCGCTAATCGTTTATATAATTTCATAATCAGTTCCCTCCTCCGGCTGCTCCGTCAGACCAGATGATCTCTGCTGTGTCTTTATTGGACGGCCACTGGTCTTCATTCTGGTCTCTGTCAATTATTGTAGTTCCGTCGTTAAGTTCTGCTGAAATATCCTTGTCAAACAATGCTGCTGCCGCGTCCTCACTGACCTTCCACTGATCGCTGGCCTGAACTGCCTCTGCCTGAAAATGGATTTCATACTCAGCCTCTTTATACGTATTCTTCAAAGATTCCTCTAAGCTTTCAATATTGGAAAAATCTACCTTTTCCATGAAATTCTCTGTTGTGCTTCCAGCAGGAAGAATCTTCTTATAATAATACCAGCCGTCTTCTCTAAGTTCCCAGTTCTCACCGGAAACCACTTTAGAAGCTACGTCGCTGTCACTGTCTGGCATTTTATTGGAGAGAAGTTCTTTCTCTCCATCCGCTCCTCCTGCAGTACTCCATGATTCAGAATAAGCTACTCTGAGAAATACGTCTGCTGAACCTGAATTCTTAAAACTTACCTTTTTCGGCTTTGCCCAATCGCTTTGATTATCGTCTGCCAGGTCTTCCTCTACCTCTATTACTACCGTATCAGCAGAAATCTCGTTTTTCAGGTCTATCTGATGTCGGATGACCGCGCTTGTGCTGCCAATGCCAACCGTGAGCGCTGCCAGAAGGGCGATTCCGGACAGCTTGATCATATTTTTTTTCTTTCTGCTTTTATACAAGTGGATCTCCCTCCTCCTCTTCCATCTCTGTTACCTTTTTATTTTTCTTACCTGCATCTGCCTTGGGCTGAGACTCTGCCGCCTCTCTGGCCGCTGACTTATCGCTGGTAAACGGCGTTTCAGGATTTCCATTAGTCCAGTTCGTTACCTGGTCTGTGCTGTGGAAGTAACCTTCATGCGCCAGGTTGTTCGTTACCTTTACAATCAGATCGTCGCCCGGCTGTACGGTAAGAATATCATTCTGTAATCTTGTATCTGTTACATCACTCAGTTCACCGGAAGCCGCCTTCTGAAATACCTCGATTCCTGTAAGGCTGTATTCCATCGGAACTGCCTCTGAAATCTTAAACTGAGCCTCTCCCTCTGTCTTTACCGCCGGGGAGGAAGTTCCGTCTGCTTTCAGGGCTACAGAGGAGAACTCCGTATAATTTCCGCTCTCATCAGCCTTGTCCAGATTAATAATGAACTTCGCATCTGCGAGAGGCGTTTCATTATCATCAATCTCAACCAGCTTCTGAACTACGAACTGTCCTGTCTGCGGTACCTGAAGAACCGGATGGTCGTACTCTATTTTTCCAGCCGCTCCATCATACTGCCAGGAAAGCACTGCCTTCTCATTAGATGGGAAACCTGGCTGTCCGGAACTTGTTGTATTGCCTGGAGCATCTGTACCCTCAGCACCTGTAAATACATTTTCTGTCTTGCTTCCATCAGGATTACGATGATATCCGCCGTCCTGCTGATAAGTGTCCTTAGCTTCCTGTGATGGTTTTACTTTAAAGGTCACTTTATAAACGGCATGCTGTACAAGTTCTCCGTTTAATTTAACCTCTACCGTCTTTGTATCCACATTGTAAACTTTAGTATAATCGCTTCCTTCTGTTAAAACTTCTCCATCTCTTCTTACGACAATTTCACTGCCCTCAACCATATCTGCGTAAACGCTCAGTTTATCAGAGATAACTGCATTGGTCACTCCTGTTGTCTGGGTGCCAATCTGTCCTGCAATATCGTCTGCTATCTGCTGGAAAGCTGCTTTGATGCTTTCTTTATCCATTCCTGAATACAGATGTGCATCTTCTGTACCTGCATTGCTTACCATGTTTTCCATAAACTTGTACCCGGTATCCTCATATCCAACACGGATTGCATAAAAGGTAGCATCACTGTCTAATCCTTTTATTGCACTATAGCATCTTGTCATTTCTTTTTCACTGATGTCGTCGGTATTCTGTCCTGGAGCTCCATCAGTAAAGAAAATTAAATACTTCTTTCTATTAGTTTCTAAATGACTGCCAGTCTCTAATTTCTCAATTGCTTGCCCTAAAGCATATGATGGATAAGTTGGGCCGCTGGTTTGACTATCGGTAAGCTGAAGTTTTGAAATAGCTTTCTGTGTTTCGCCTGTCCAATATGTAGATTTTTCATTCCATCTTTCTTTAAAGTCTACTCTTAACGCTTTATCCTTGTCACTGAATTTGTATCCTGCATATTGAACATCTGTATCACCATTTGAAACAGTTATTATCAAATCATTCAGGCAATCATTGATAATTTTTCTTTTAGTTGTTCCTGCTATCTTGTCATCCATACTTCCAGACTTATCAATTACAAACATAATGTCAGCTGGAATCGGATCCTTGCCTCCGATAATCTCTGAGCCTTTATCTGATTTAACAGTTAAAGTCAAATCATAAGTACCGTCTCCGTTGTCCCTGATGTACTTCTGGTATTCTGGCTTGTAGGTAGAAGATGCCGGAATAACTGGGTGCGGATAATATATCTTTGTTGTTCCATCTTCACCAAATGTGAAATATCCCTCTGTGTTTGTTCTGACTCCAGGCTTTCCGGAACTGATCTGGCCTTTGCCGTAATCTGTATTTGGTTCTCCTATAATCTTATCTTCCGGCTGAATTTCGACTCCATCCTTTACCTGAATATCAAAAGATAATTCATAAATCACACCGCTCTCCAGCTTTTTATCCTTACCAAAAATCAGCTTAATCGTTCCTGTTTCGGAGTTGAACTCTAAGCTTTCGTAGTCTCTTCCTTCCTGAAGCTCATTCTGAAGAACAAGCTCTCCAGACTGATTTTTTCTAAATGTCTGAACTTTCACATTGGAAGCTCCTGCTGTATCTCCCTTAAATGTCACAAATTCACTTAACTGATCAGAAATTGTAACATTCTCCATCTTCAGATTAGAAAGGATTGTTGCGAAGGCCTCATTCAGTTCCTGCGCGTCAGAACCATTAGTTTCAATTGTGGTTCCATCGTTCGTATCAGGAGCAATCAGCTCGCCCCGCCCGTCCTTTTCCCATGTAAGCCCCTGAGAAATCGCGTACAGATACTGCTCAGGCTGGTAGTGTGTATAATCATCTCCACCTAATCCTGGAATTCCAAAGCCTACTGTATAAACGCTTCCGTTCATTTTTTCCATCTCATCATGGAACTTTCCGGCTGCAAGTATAGTCTCATCCCCTGTTTTGGTAGAGATGTAATTTCCGCCACCATCAGCATTATCCCCCCGCTGACTTCTCTTATATCCATTGAATTCACCTTCTGGAGTACAGTAGTAGGTCGGCTTTCCATCGCTGAGGAAAATAACGACTGGAATATTGTTACTTTTTCCTCTTTCTTTAAGAATCTCTACTGTTTCATATAAACCAGCCTCATAGTTTGTACCTCCATCTGCAGAAAGGTTCCCAATGGTCTCCTTAATTGTTTTCTTTCCGAAACCATCGCTTTCCAGTCCTGTCCATCCCAGTTTTCTGCTGCTGTCAGTATCGTAAGTTACCACTGAAAAACGGCTGTTTGGAGATTGGGTAAATAAATTGTCGATGAAACCATTTTTCTCTTTTCTCCCTTCCTTGTATCCAAGAGTATCCTTTAACGCTTCCAGTCTGGTAGTCTTACTGTAGCCAATCTCGTCATCCATACTGTTGGATAAATCAATCGCCAGTACGATATCCAGCCCCTGCTGTTCGCCTCCTGTTACACCCAGATGCAGGCGGTAGCTTCCATCGTCATTCTGTTCAATCTGCTTATAGTAGGTTCCTTCTGCTGGAATTATGCCGCTTAACGGAACTACTCCCGCCATCACAACAGCTTCCGCCTCACCGCTTCTGCTGCTCTTAAACAGCTTGAACGCTCTCTTCGGCTGTGCCTTCTTTACGGTTGCTCCTACTGCCGGAAGCATAGTCATATTGAGGTAGGAGATTCCCTCGTCCTCGCTGTCGTAAGCGACGGACACTTCCTCTGTGTAGTCTTCCTCGTCTTCTTCTGCCTCTTCCTCTTCTTCCTCCATCATTTCCTGCCATTCGTCGAAGCTCATGTCGCCGAACTCGTCCTCCTCGAACTCTGCGTTCGGGTTAGGACCCATTACGGTAGGAAGACTGAGGCTGGATTTGGAAAGCTTCGCGCTGTCGGAATCAGAGCCGGAATCTGTATTTCCGTCCTCTTTATCTGTGTCAGAGGAGTCGTTATTCTCCTGTCCGTTTTCAGATCCGCCGCCTGTCTGGCCGTCCTCCGGCTTCTCCTCTGGCTTCTCTGCATCTGTATCGTTTTCGCTGTCGTTCTCGTTCTGGCTGTCGTCTGTCTGGCCGTCTTCTGCCTGGCTGTCGTCAGAGGCTCCCTCGTCGGTCGGATCGTCCTGAACGTCGCCGCTGCTTCCGGAACCGCTTCCTGAGCCGCCGCCGGAACCGGATCCTCCTGCCTCGTTGGCGTCCTCAGCCGGTTTCTCTGCCGGGCTTGTCTCCTCAGCCTCTTCCTCTGTGTCTTCGTAAAGCTCTGTACGGCTTGGAACGACAATGTCGTCTGCCTCCAGATTTTCAATGTTTAAAGAGAAGGTTACTGTTCCGTTGTCTGCATTGACATAAAGGAAAATTAACTCCTCGTCTCCTGTCAGGCTCCATACCCGCTCTGCGGCGCTGCTGTCAGCCGCGTCGGAACCAGTCGCTCTGGCTGTTCCCTCTTCCTTCTCAAACGCCTCGTAGGAATCCTTATCTACGCGGACTACGATGTAACCATAAGCGTTGTCATTGCCGCCTGTCAGACGTCCTCCGTTTCCATTGTCAGCAAAAAGCGTGAAGCTTCTGTAGCCCTTGAACAGCTCGCTGTAGCTCTCGTTTTTGCCCTCAGCGTCCTTCATTACGCGGATTTCTGAATCAAAATCAAATTCATGGCCCGCCGAGATAGCCCGGATTGCCTCTTCCTTTAACTCCTCGCCGCTGACAGTCTGTTCCGGCATAAGAATCTCTGCCGCATTGCTGTCTGTCGCCGCCGCATCGCTTGGAGTCGCTGCCATCAGCGCGTCACTGGATGTGGCAATTTCTGCTGCATACACGGCTGAATTCATATTTGCCATGCACATACAGAAAACAAGGAGCCATGCAACTGCGCGTCTTACGGTTCTCTTCATGGGGCTGTTGCTTTTAGCGCGCGACATTTTCTTTCTGGACTCCATACTTACCCCCGCTTTTCCTTCCATCACTCCAACTCAACCTCCTCTTTTTCTATCGCAAATTCGTCTCTTTTACGGATTTCTTTTTGTCTTTTTTTTGTCAGATTTCTTAACTTTTTCTGAATTCCCCTTCATTTTATTCGATTGCCAATCATAAAACCAATCACAAAAAGTCCCATTTTTATTTTTTCTGTTTTTTAGCACCAGAGCCAGGTCTTCCGGCAGACTCTCAAGCCTGCCGGCTGGCTTTTTCCTATGAAATAAAAAAATGCCTACCCTGTCTGCCGACAGGATAGGCTGCGCCTCCTCTTATGCACATTTAAAAATCCAAAATCGAGCCCATACTCCCCCCCACGTATGTAACGTCGGTCGAAATGGCTACCTCCGCCTGTTTTCCCGAGAGTTCCCGGAAATTCCGGCTGATTCTCTTCCCCACCACCATACAATTCTCTTCCCCCACTCCCATAAGCAGAACCAGGTACTGGGACGCGCTGTACTTGGCGTAAACGTCGCTCCGCCTGAGCGCCCGGCCAATAGTCTTTCTCAAAAGCTCCGAGCGGGCCTTCAGCTTCTCCTGGTTCTGGATAACCTTTCCCTCATAGTCTGTGATTGTACACAGCATCAGACAGAAGGGCTGTCCGTTTCTCTCGCTGCGCCGCGCTGCCAGACGGTAAATGTCAATAAAGCTGGGCAGAGAACAGTAGTAGGCGTTAATCTTCTCGTCCTCCTGCTCCCTTAACTCCGCCCTGATGTTCTTCAGCACGTCCGGACGGCTGACAAACTGGCGGCTCATGGTTTTATAGCACTCCAGCATTTTTTCGGAGGGAGGAAGCCCCATCTCCTCCGAATACCGCTTGGCCGTATTGTCATAGAGAAGAAACGCCTCCTTGTATCTTCCCATGTAGGCCATGCTCTCCATCTGCCCCACCTGCCAGTTGTCGAAGGGGTACACCTGGGCCGCCTGGTGGTACAGCTGGTACATGCCGGGGTAATCCTTCTGCCGCTTCATATAGTCGCCCAGCCATGAAACCGCCTTCTCATACATCCGCTTAAAGCGCAGGCTCTCCACGATGACCCAGTTTTCCGTGGAAATTGCGCTCAGGAGCTCGCCCTGGTAAAGCTCCTCCGCCTTCTTATAATATTGAAAGGTCTCCTTCTCCCGCTGCCGTTTTCTGTCTCCCAGTTCCACCAGACGTTCAAATTCTCTGGCGTCCACCCAGACTGGAATTTTTCTGTCCCAGAAATAAACACCGTCCTGATTAATCACATAGAGGGATTTTGGAAAACCGTTCTCCGCCAGAATTTTCCGCAGGCGGTAAACCAGGTTATTGAGGCTGTTGCTCAGACTGGAAAGCGAATCGCGGTCGTAAAGCATTCCCGCCAGATCGTCCTTGGTCACGCCCTTTTCCCCGGCCAGCCACACAATCTGAAGCAGCTGAATCAGCTTCGAGGAGCTGTTTCTTCCAAGCGACAGGATCTGCCCTCCATACTCCACAGAAAACCGGCCCAGCATATAGACAGATAAGATATTCTTTCTGCTCTGCACCGCAAAATCCCCCCTTTTTTCCTCTGCTTTTTTAATCATATCGTAAAAATTCGTCCTCGTCCAGTCACATTCTTAGATGTTTCAGTAAATTTATGTAAACTTATTCTTTCTGTTTTTTCATTTTAAAACGTCTTTCCTTCCTTTTTTAAACGTGTTATAATGAACTTGTTTCACATTGAAACAAATATAACAAACGCTGACAGCGCCAATCGGGGAGGAATGAGACATGAGCGATAAAAAAGTACGGATTCTGGGGATCGCACCCTACGAGGGGATGCGTTCGATTATGCTGAAGGCGGCCGAGGCCCGGAACGACATTGATCTGACCGTCTATGTGGGCGACCTGCAGGAGGGCGCGGAAATTGCGAAGCGAAGCTTTCACGACAATTACGATATTATCATTTCCCGCGGCGGTACCGCGGAGCTGATCGGACAAATCACCCCCATTCCTGTGGTGGAGATTCCCCTGTCTGTCTACGATATTCTCCGGGCCATCAAAATGGCGGAAAATTTTGCCTCCCGCTACGCCATCGTAGGCTTTCCAGGCATTATCAGCAGCGCCAAGCTGCTCTGCGATCTGCTCCAGTATAAGGTGGAGACCTTTACAATCCACAATTCCAGACAGGTGGAGGAAACGCTTCAGATGCTGAAAAAGAGGGGCTACCGCATGATCCTGTGCGATATGATTGCCAGCACCACTGCGAAGCGCCTGGGCCTGAACGCAATTCTGATCACGTCCGGCAATGAGAGTATCAGCAGCGCCTTCGATCAGGCGGTGAAGCTGTGCTCCAGCTACGCCAATGTGCGGGAAGAAAACCGGTTTCTCCGCGAGGTCATCCGCACCAGCAGCCAGTCCACTGTTATCTTTGACAGCCAGGGGCAGATTTTTTACTCCTCTCTCCCTGAAAACGAAGAAAATCCTGTGATTCAGGCGCTGAAAAAGGATCTGCCCTCCGCCTCCGAAACGCCTCATAAAAGCTTTAAAAACATTGACGGAACTCTGTATTCTATTACCAGCCGCCTTGTTTCCTTCTGCGGGGACAATTATCCTGTGTTCCAGTTTACGGACAGCAAGGTTCCCTTCGCCACCAGCAAATACGGTGTCCAGTACCTGAACCGCATCGACGTGGAAAACAGCTTTTTCAACAGCTTTTTCAGCGTTACAGGGGCCATCGGGCCGCTGAGAAACACCATTGTCCAGATGGCCCAGACCCAGCATCCCATTATGATTTTCGGGGAGGAGGGCACGGGAAAAGAGCAGGCTGCCGCCGCAGTCTACAATGAAAGTCCTCTGCGGAACAACCCCTTTATCACCGTCAATTTTGCCCTGATGAATGATAAAAGCTGGAATTTTCTCACCAACCACTACAATTCGCCGTTTAATGATAATAACAACACAATCTACCTGAAAAACCTCCACGTTCTGGACGAGGAACGGGCCAGAAAGCTCCTGTCCATTATCGTGGACATGAATCTGTGCCATCGAAACCGCCTGATTTTCTCCTGCGTGTGCAGCCGCAGCGGAGAAATTCCCAAAACCTGCATGGAATTTGTGAATCTTCTCACCTGCCTGACCATCCGCTTAAAGCCGCTCCGGGAACGGACGGAGGACATTCCCACCCTGGCCAACCTCTATCTGAGCAATCTGAACGTCTCTCTGGCCAAGGAAATCCTGGGGCTGACGCCCGGCGCTATGGAGCTTTTAAAGTCCTTCGACTGGCCGGAAAATTATACGCAGTTTAAACGGATTTTAAGCGAGCTGACCGTGATCACCACCTCCTCCTATATCACGGAGGAAACCTTGTCCGGCCTGCTGGAAATGGAGAAAAAAACCACCTTCCGGCGCGTAGGCCCCGGCGCTTCTCCCTCCGGGATTGAAGGAGAAAGCGGCGTTTCCCACAGCTCCTCTGTGATTCTCGATCTGAAACGCCCGCTGGATGAAATCAACCAGGATATTATCCACGCGGTTCTGGAGGAGACCAAAGGAAATCAGACGGCTGCGGCGAAACGTCTGGGCATCAGCCGGACGACTCTGTGGCGGCTTCTGAAATCGTAACGCAGCATTTGTCTGCCGGCCTGCCCTGTCCTTTTCTTGACACCTCGCAGGCTGGGTGATAGTATGAAAAAAATAATTTAGAGGAGGAACATGAGTATGTATATTGTATGCCTTGATATGGAGGGAGTTCTGGTTCCTGAGATATGGATCGCCTTTGCCGAGGCCAGCGGCATCCCGGAGCTGAAACGCACCACCAGAGACGAGCCGGATTACAATAAGCTGATGCGCTGGAGACTTGATGTATTAAAAGAACACGGGCTGGGGCTGCCCGAAATTCAGAAAACCATTGCCCAGATTGATCCGCTGCCCGGCGCGAGGGAGTTCTTAGACGAGCTGCGCTCCTTCACCCAGGTCATCGTGCTCAGCGACACGTTCGAGGAGTTCGCCATGCCCCTGATGAAAAAGCTGGGATACCCGGCCCTGTTCTGCAACTCGCTCAGCGTCGATCCGGACGGAACGATCACGGATTTCCATATGCGGGTGGAAAACTCCAAGCTGACCACAGTGAAGGCCCTGCAGTCCATCGGCTTTGAGACCATTGCCAGCGGAGACAGCTACAACGATCTGGGCATGATCCAGGCCAGCAAGGCCGGTTTTCTATTCAAAAGCCCTGAAAGTATCCGCGCCTCTGTACCGGAAATACCGGCCTTCGACACCTTTGACGAACTGTTAAACGCCATCAAACAGGCCATGGTATAGGTTTCGTTATAATTTCTTTATGATTCCGTAAGATTGGTTTAGAAGTTTTTTAGAGACTGGACAAATATTAGACACATTTATCGGTTATTATAATCATGTAAACAACAAGAGGCCAATGAGTACAGAAACAGCGCGCATCGTTTCATTGGACTCGCCTAACAACTATTTCCTTTATATAGATTTTCTGGAACCCCTTTTTCCTTTCCCCCTTTTATGTTTCAGAAAAAAACGGGAGCACTGCAGACAGCGGCGTAAGCGCCGGGCAGTGCTCCTCTTTTTTATATCGTTTTATGCCGCCTTTCAGTATCTCTGTGCAGGAAGCTGCGCGGTTCTCTGTCCGCTGACGCCAGAACCGGCATCGGATCTGCCGCGTTTTTCTACCAGCACAGTACCTCGTGGCCTGTCTCTGTCACCAGCACCATGATCTCCCACTGGGCGGACGGTCTGCCGTCCTCTGTATACACGCCCCAGCCGTCGCTGTCGTCCACATAGACCTCGCAGCCGCCCATATTGACCATAGGCTCAATGGTAAATACCATACCAGGGGCCATCATCATGCCCGTTCCAGGCTCTCCTATGTATCCAACCCACGGTTCCTCATGGAATTCCAGTCCCACGCCGTGGCCGCCGATCTCCCGCACTACGCTGCAGCCGTTCTTTACCGCGTGTTCATTGACCGCATGGGCCATATCTCCCAGAAAGCCCCAGGGCTTTACCTGCTCAAGGCCCAGCTCCACGCACTCCTTCACTACGTCCACCAGCTTTTTCTTCTCCGGGCTCACCTCCCCGATACAGAACATGCGGGAAGAATCAGAGTAATATCCCTTGTAAATTGTGGAAACGTCCACATTGATAATATCTCCGTCCTTTAATACCACGTCCTCTGAAGGAATCCCGTGGCACACCTGGTCGTCAATGGAGGTGCAGACGCTCTTGGGAAAGCCCTGGTATCCCAGAGGAGCCGGGATGCCGCCTCTCTTAGTGGTCTCGTCGTAAACCCACTGATCAATCTCCTCTGTAGTCACTCCCGCATGAATATGCTCCGCTACATAGTCCAGAACCGCTATGTTAATCTTGCAGCTCTCCCTGATTCCCTCTAACTGCTCCGGCGTCTTGATCATATCGTGAGACGGAATAAAATGGCCCGCTCTGGCCGCCTCCTCCAGCTTTTCGTCAAAGGCCTCGTGGCAGTGCTTGTATTTCTTCTGGCTGCCGCACCAGCAGGCGTCGTTTCTTCCAAGTTTCTTCATGGTTCAGCGCTTCCCTTCTTTTCTTTATTCTTCAGCGTCAGCGTACACGGACGCTTTTATTAATTTTATAAAATAATCCAACACTTGAAGTCTATCACAGGAAAAGATAAAAAGCAAATTCAGGGGAAGGAGGCGAAAGAAATTTTCCTTCTCTCCCTCTCTTAACATCTTTTTTACTGAATTTTCCCGCGAAGTCAGGTATAATAAATAAATTATCAATATTTATGACAGGAGCGTGCGCGTTATGAACAAACACGAAGACAGGCTGCGGCATTTTCCGGCCCCTAAAACCAGGGCGGCCAATATGGCGGTTACTCTGGCGTTTCTCTTTACCGCTACCGCTGTCTCGTTTTTCTTTTTTACAAAAATGGAGGAACCTTCTTCCAGTATCAGTCTGTGCTACATTCTTGCTCTCTTTTTGACGGCCCGGTACACCACCGGCTATTTTTACGGGGTGCTGTCGGCGCTGATCAGCGTGGGATGCGTGAATTTTCTCTTCACCTACCCCTACTTCGAGCTGAATTTCACACTGACCGGCTACCCCATGAGCTTTATCGCCATGTTTACCATTTCCATTATTACCAGCGCCCTGACGACAAATATCAAGGAGCAGGCCCGGATTATCTCAGAGCGGGAAAAACTGCTGATGGACGCGGAAAAGGAAAAGATGAGAGCTAACCTGCTGCGGGCCATTTCCCACGATCTCAGGACCCCTCTCACCAGCATTATCGGCTCCAGCACCGTCTATCTGGAAAATGAAGCCCACCTGACGGATATAGAGAAAAAATCTCTGGTGAGCCATATTTTAGAGGATTCCAACTGGCTGCTGAACATGGTGGAAAATCTGCTTTCCGTCACGAGAATTAACAACGAGACAGCCCGTGTTAACACTTCCATGGAACCGGTAGAAGAAGTGATGGGAGAGGCCGTCAGCCGGCTGAAAAAGCGGATTCCAGACGCTCCCATCCAGGTTCGGGTTCCGGATGAAATTTTAATTATTCCCATGGACGCCATCTTAATCGAGCAGGTGCTCATTAACCTGATGGAAAACGCGGTGGTGCATTCCAAGAGCACAAAGCCGATTGAATGCTTTGCCGATTCGTCGCCTGATTTCGTCACCTTCCATGTGCGGGATTACGGAGTCGGCATCCCTGCGGAGAAGCTGAACACCATCTTTGACGGCTCCTCCTCCACTGCCAGCTCCTCCACCGACGGACGAAAAGGCATGGGAATCGGTCTTTCTATCTGTAAAACCATTATAAACGCCCACGGCGGCACCCTGGCCGCCTTCAACCACCCCGACGGGGCGGAATTTTATTTTAAGCTTCCAAAGGAGGACACAAGCATTGTCTCATAAAATATCTATTCTTCTGGTAGAAGATGAACCAAATATCTGCAACTTTATCACGGCCACACTCTCTGCCCATGACTACAGAGTTTCCCAGGCCAATACGGGAAAGGACGCCCTGTCCATCATTACCTCCCAGTGCCCGGATCTGATTCTCTTAGATTTGGGACTTCCCGATATGGACGGCATGGAAATCATCCGCCAGGTGAGAACCTGGGCCAGCATCCCGATTATCGTCATTTCCGCCCGTATTCAGGAGCAGGAAAAGGTGAAAGCTCTGGATCTGGGCGCAGACGACTACCTGACAAAGCCTATCGGCACGTCGGAGCTTCTGGCCCGCATCCGCACTGCCATGCGCCACAGCAACCGGCTGAATACAGATTCACTTCTGTACAAACGGCCGTTCCAGGCCAAGGATCTGGTCATAGATTTCGACAAGCATCTGGTTACTGTGGGCGGTCAGGAAACTCATCTGACTCAGAACGAATTTAAAATTATCGCTCTGCTGGCCAAAAATTCCGGCCGCGTCATGACCTACGACTCCATTATCGAGAATATCTGGGGGCCCTACGCAGACGGAGACAACAGCATTCTCCGCGTCAATATGGCCCATATCCGGCGCAAGATCGAAAAAAATCCGGCAGAGCCGGAGTACATTTTTACGGAAATCGGGATTGGATATCGTATGATAGAGGATGAGATGAATTAGAAATGTAATAAGGAGAGAGGGAGCAAGTTTTCTGCGCTTTGCTGAAAGTCGCCGGAAAGATTCTCCCCGTTTCCCTTAGTTAAAGATATTGTTGGGTATCTCAAGATGTGTCATTCGATTTTGCCGATAAAGCGGTAGAAGATTTCTACCTCCTGTTCCCGGCTTCCGTCCTCACCTTTGACCGCTTCATGGACAACGATTTTTTCAATCAGCGTATTCAGAAGTTCAGCCGTCAATTCTGTGGGATTGACATACTGTTTCATCAGACCTATCCACTTTTCAGCGTCAACCGCTGTCTGGGCGGCGACCTCCATCGCTTCGTGAAGCCGTTCAATTTTTGCGTCCAATTCTCGCTGTTCGCCCTGATACTTTTCGGACAGCATATTGAAATTGTATTCTGTAATGCGTCCGGCAGACCAGTCCTCATACATTTTTGCAAACAGGGTGTCTACTTCTGCTTTGCGCTTTTCCGCCTTTTTCAGTTCGGCTGTCTGCCGCTTCCTTGCAGTATTGCGTTCCTTGTCGCTGGCGTTAAGTAGCCGTTTCAGAAGTTTGTCCCCATCCTGCTGTACCAGCACAGACCAGTATTGCAGACGGGAAAGGACATAGGCGTAAAGCACATCATAGCGGATATAGTGCATGGAACACTGGTGCAATCCTTGCCCGTACTTGCTACAATGGTAGTGGGCATAGGGATTTTTGTTTTGACTGTTCACACCATAGGCCAGCGACCAGCCGCAGTCCGCACATTTTACCAGCCCGGAAAATATCTGTGTTGTGCCGTTCTTCTGCCGTCTGCGCCTGTTGCAAATCTGCTCCTGTACTTGACGGAACACATCTTCGGAAATAATCGCTTCGTGGGTGTTCTCCACACGATACCATTCCTCTTTTGGCTTGCGTACTTTCTTCTTGTTTTTGAATGAAATGTTGGTCTGCTTATTGTGGACGCTGTGTCCGATATAGGTTTCCTCTTTCAGAATACTTTTCACCTGCGCTATCGTCCACGCATAGGCTTTTTCCTCCGGCGCTCCGGCATAGATATTTGCGAAAGTGCCGTATCTCTGGAAATTCAGCCAGCCGGGAGTAGGTACTTTTTCTTCGACCAAAATCCGTGTAATGCTGGCGGCTCCCCGGCCATGAACGGCAAGGTCAAAAATCTTTTCGATAATCCACCTTGTTTCCGGGTCAATCAGAAGATGGCCTTTCTTATCCGGGTCTTTGACATAGCCAAGCGGAGCATAGGCTCCATAGTGTGCGCCATTTGCGAACCGTGTCCGCATGGCCGCCTTTACCTTTTTGCTGGTCTGGCGGGCGTGCATTTCATTCAGAATGTTGAGGAATGGGGCAAGCTCATTCTCTCCGTTGATGGTGTCCACATTGTCATTGACAGCGATATAGCGGACGCCTTTGCTGGGAAAGTAGATTTCCGTGTATTGGCCGGTCAGAATGTAGTTTCTGCCTAAGCGGGATAAATCCTTCGTAACAATGCAGTTGATTTTCCCGTCCTCAATGTCATCAATCATTCTCTGAAAATCCGGCCTGTCAAAGTTCGTTCCAGACCATCCATCGTCGATATATTCATCTATGACATTCAGGCCATGCTCGGCGGCATATTGCCGGAGCATCATGCGTTGTGTCTGAATACTCCCGCTTTCTCCTTGCAGTTCATCGTCCCGGCTCAATCTCATATAAAGCGCCGTGTTGTAAATCGTAGTATTGTAAGGTTGTTTCACCGTTAAAAATCCTCCTTCTAAAGAAACAACCCACGCTTACAATACTTTTGCTCTATGGCAATTATATCATAAGCGTGGGCGTGTTATCAATGATGGGCTATCAGGTTGAAGCGGCTTTTTCTGCGGTATGCCGCACCACATCTACAATCAGATCACCGAGGGGCTTCCCGCCTGCGGCGAAGTGTTCGGAGATTTTTATACGGTTGTTCCCACATACAAAATACTGCGTGCCGTTCTCTGCTTGTATGACCTGCCCTGTCCGGGGTGTAAAAATATCGCTTTCGCTTTTTGCCATCCAGTGTCCTCCATATTCAGTTTTCAAGGTACAATGCCGCACAGGAGCGGCGAAAATTTCTGCTTATACTATCACCTTTCCTTTACCGTGTGCCGCTGCTGCCGTTTCAGTTCCGCCAGTATATCCGGCGGGATACGGTCAACCAGCCGCTGTAAATTGTCCAGTTCGCTTTTCAGCTTTGCCCGTTCCATCGTATCTTTCATCTTGCCTTTTTCACTGGCCTTTGCCCTTGCTTCCAACTTCTCATTCTCCGCCAACAGGTCATTGATTGTGACCTTGTACTTTTTCAACTGCCCGGAGAAGTTCTCCATCTGCGGGAACCACTTTTTCAGCATGGAGAGGGCTTCCTCTTTTTTCT
>OGXP01001358.1_pt1 | contig 21048 bp, 14 predicted proteins | sample 1576351 | NCBI WGS metagenome assembly OGXP01 (sample SAMEA3541517, study PRJEB24748) | human gut metagenome | biome: human gut; feature: human-associated habitat; material: faeces | place: China | collected 2012
GTTCAACCAGAAAAAATCGAAATTGATGCAAACGAAAGGGCAGTTAATGAAAAGTTTCCATACTGCTTTTTCGTTTGCACCACCTTCGATTCTTTCCTTAACGATTTATCTCTTACATTTTATCATATTCTATCCCAAAACTCTATTCTTAGATTGCCAAAGAGCAGCCTTCCGACTGCCCTTTCTGCTCACATATACACGCTCTCTTTCATCACAATTTTCTCCGCACATGCCTTTATATTATTTATCAATCCAACCCATTTCATCAGATCCAGCATTTTCAGTTGTTCCGTCACACCTTGTTTTTCCTCAATCTGCTTTACCAAGGTTTCCACCTGCTCTCTGACCTCCTGATCGACTCGGTTCAGATGTGCCGTCAGCTCCCCAGTCATCAATAAATACTGGTATCGTGCCGGTCTATGCTCTTTCAGGAACTGTTTCCGCAGCATTCCGTATTTACCATATGTCGGTTCTCCCTCATTCACTGCCAGATCTGGCAGGTAATAGTCTCCATGCAGTGTGTAACTTAATCCATTGCTTTCATCATAAATGTGCTTTTTCATTATCTTATCTCTCCATTCCTCTGTTTTTTATTTTATTTTTCTTACGCTGCTGATTCTCCATCTCGCTCTTTCTGGCTCCCCAGGCAAGTCTTTCGTGAATACTTCCTGTTGGCATTTGCTCCATTTGTCGCTTTTCTTCTAATGCCTTCTGCTCCTGTATATCCTGTTGTACCGCATCATCTACAGCATTTTCTCCAAGAACACGCACTACCCGGTCATATCTATCAGAAACATCCTGCAATTGTTGTTTTTCATCAAATAACTGCTCTTTTTCTTCACGCACTGTATCTAGCTCTCTTTGTATTCGGTTATATGCTTGCTTTGTTTTCTGATATTTGTGTTTCCATTTTTCTACTTCTTCGGCAAGTTCTTTAACCTGTGCAGCCATCGCAGCAATTTTATTTTTCACCTGAGTAAACAATGGTTTTATTTTCTTATCCCGGTAGGTTGTTGCACGTTCCAATGCACCAGCTTCTGGAAGTAGAGTTTTCACTGTTCCATATTCCTTTATTTCTTTGCTGACATTATCCATTACCGGCTGTAACCGTTCTCTGCGTTCTTCCAGGCTATGCAGATCTTTCTCGGCTTTTTCCGCACGCTTCTCAACTTCCTCTTTATCTTTAACTGCCTGCTCCTTGCCATCTTTTAAAAGCTGGATATCAGCTCTTGTTTCCGCAATCTGTGCAGTCAGTCCTTCATTCTCAGCAGTAAGATATTCTTTCTCCTGTTCCAGTGCCTGCACTTCCTTTTTACGCTCTTTTTTCTTAAAATTATAAACGTCCAGATGTTCCTCATGAGTACCTTTCTGTTTCCATCCAATTCCATGATGCTTTGCAATCTCTGCCAGGACTTCTTTTTCATGATTTATCCACTGATTCAGTTCCGTATCATGCTTATTTCCACCTTGAAATCCAAGACAGGACTTTTTCAGGAAATGGTGTCAATTTAAAAATGTCTATGAAAAGGAAAAAGCTGAAATATTAGCTATCGAAAATGAAGATAAAAGACAGGAAGAACTAGATAAGCTAAACGCTACTCAGGACGAATGGAAACTGCGTGCTATGGGAACTACGATAGGTTGTCATACTATTGTTAAAAAGGGCACTGAGGGGAATGACATCAAGACTTATGATCTGACTTAATCCACAATCACATCTCTAATTTGTAGATAGATTCACTTTATCTGTTATCATATTTGCGAAAATTATATATTTTGTTATCATTCTGTTATCACAAACGGTTGTCAGGACACTCTCCCGGCAACCGTTTTTCTATACTGTTCGTTATTCTTTTCCGCTTTTTTATATATTTCCAGGCAACAGAAAAACCCGTAGAACCGAAGTTCTACGGGTATCTTACGTTTGGACACAACGTTATCTTGCGATAACAAATCTATTGTATATGCGCCAATCTCACGACTTCGTCGTTCGTTCGCGGGCATTCGTAAAATGCCCACTTCCAAAGCGATAAAAAAAGAGACTTGCAAGCAAGCTTGCAGTCTCTTTTTTTATCGCCTTGATTGGCGCTTTATTCATTGCTTTCGCGAATATTACTCGATGATTGTAGCAACACGTCCTGATCCTACAGTACGTCCACCTTCACGGATAGCGAAACGAAGTCCCTGTTCCATAGCTACTGGATGAATCAGTTCGATTGTCATTTCTACATTATCACCAGGCATGCACATTTCTGTTCCTTCTGGAAGTTCGCAAACACCTGTTACGTCTGTTGTACGGAAGTAGAACTGTGGTCTGTAGTTGTTGAAGAATGGAGTATGACGTCCACCTTCATCTTTTGTAAGAACGTATACCTGTGCAGTAAACTTGTGGTGGCAAGTTACTGAACCTGGTTTACAAAGAACCTGTCCTCTTTCGATTTCGTCTCTCTGAACACCACGAAGAAGAGCACCGATGTTGTCACCAGCCTGAGCTTCATCAAGAAGTTTACGGAACATTTCAACACCTGTTACAACTACTTTACGTGTTTCTTCTTTAATACCAACGATTTCTACTTCATCAGATACGTGAAGTACACCACGTTCTACTCTACCAGTAGCAACTGTACCACGTCCTGTGATAGAGAATACGTCTTCTACAGGCATAAGGAATGGTTTGTCTGTATCACGTTCTGGATCCGGAATGTATGAATCAACTGCATCCATAAGTTCCATGATCTTGTCTCCCCATTCGCCGTTCGGATCTTCAAGAGCTTTAAGAGCAGATCCCTGAATGATCGGAGTATCATCTCCTGGGAATTCGTATTCATCAAGAAGTTCACGAATTTCCATTTCAACGAGTTCAAGAAGTTCTTCGTCGTCTACCATATCACATTTGTTCATGAATACAACGATGTACGGTACACCTACCTGACGAGAAAGCAGGATGTGCTCTCTTGTCTGAGCCATAACACCATCAGTAGCAGCTACAACAAGGATAGCACCATCCATCTGAGCAGCACCTGTAATCATGTTCTTAACGTAGTCAGCATGTCCTGGGCAGTCTACGTGAGCGTAGTGACGTTTTTCTGTTTCGTACTCAACGTGAGCTGTAGAGATTGTGATACCACGTTCTCTTTCTTCTGGAGCTTTGTCGATGTTTTCGAAATCTACAGCTGCATTACCAGCAACTCTTGCTGCAAGAGTTTTTGTGATAGCTGCTGTAAGAGTTGTTTTACCATGGTCAACGTGTCCGATGGTACCGATATTACAATGCGGTTTTGTTCTTTCAAATTTAGCCTTTGCCATTTTGAATATCCTCCTTAAATATACCACCCAATAGGGCATTTTAGTTTACGATGTTTTAACTCGGCTAATACTGATTATATTTCATAAAGTACAGTTTTTCAAGCCTTTTTCGTATTTTTTATGCGTTTTTGTTAGATAAAATCTTTTCCTGTACAGACTTCGGAACTGGCTCATATTTTTCGAAGAACATTGAGTAGTTTCCACGTCCCTGAGTTCTGGAACGAAGGTCTGTAGAGTATCCGAACATTTCTGAAAGCGGAACATATCCTCTAACGATCTTTCCACCGCCGAGGTCATCCATACCTTCAATACGTCCACGACGAGAGTTGATATCACCGATAACATCTCCCATGTACTCTTCCGGCATAGTAACTTCAACTTTCATGATAGGCTCAAGGAGTACCGGGTCAGATTTCTTCATAGCATCTTTGAAAGCAAGAGAACCTGCAATGTGGAATGCCATTTCTGAAGAATCGACTTCATGGTAAGAACCATCATATACGGTTGCATGAATACCTACTACAGGGAATCCACCAAGGATACCAGCTTTCATGGCTTCTTCAATACCTTCGCCTACAGCCGGAATGTATTCCTTCGGAATTGCACCACCGACAACAGTAGAATCGAATTTATATGTTTCTTCACCATTGACATCCATTGGTTCAAATTTAACTTTACAGTGTCCGTACTGTCCACGTCCACCTGACTGTTTAGCATACTTGCTGTCAACATCAACTGCTTTTGTGAAGGACTCTTTGTATGCAACCTGCGGAGCACCTACGTTAGCTTCTACCTTGAATTCACGAAGAAGTCTGTCTACGATGATTTCAAGATGAAGTTCTCCCATTCCGGCGATGATTGTCTGACCTGTTTCCTGATCAGTATGAGCACGGAATGTCGGGTCTTCTTCTGCAAGTTTTGCAAGAGATTCACCAAGTTTACCCTGAGAAGCTTTTGTCTTAGGCTCGATAGCGAGCTCGATAACTGGTTCTGGGAATTCCATAGATTCAAGGATTACCGGATGCTGTTCATCACAGATTGTATCACCTGTAGTTGTGAACTTGAATCCGATCGCTGCTGCGATGTCTCCTGAATATACTTTATCCAATTCCATTCTCTTGTTAGCATGCATCTGAAGGATACGTCCAACACGTTCTTTTTTATTCTTTGTAGCGTTCAATACATAAGAACCTGAATTCATAGTTCCTGAATATACACGGAAGTATGCAAGCTTACCTACGAACGGGTCTGTCATGATCTTGAATGCAAGTGCTGAGAAAGGTTCTTCATCTGAAGAATGTCTTACTACTTCATTACCATCTTCGTCAACACCCTGGATTGGCGGGATGTCTGTCGGAGCCGGCATATATTCAACGATTGCATCCAGAAGCTTCTGAACACCCTTGTTTCTGTAAGCAGATCCACAGCAAACCGGTACTGCTGTACATTCACAAGTAGCTTTTCTAAGAACTGCTTTGAGCTGATCTACTGTCGGGATTTCGTCCTCAAGATACATCATCATAAGTTCGTCATCCAATTCGCAAATCTTTTCGACCAGTTCTGTGTGGTAAAGCTCAGCATCTTCTTTCATGTCATCCGGGATTTCGCATACTGTGATGTCATCACCCTTGTCATCATTGTAGATGTAAGCTTCCATTTCCATAAGGTCGATGATTCCCTTGAAATCATCTTCTTTACCGATTGGTAACTGAAGAACGATAGCGTTCTTACCCAATCTTGTCTTAATCTGTTCTACAGCGTTGTAGAAGTTTGCACCTAAGATGTCCATCTTGTTGATGAAGGCCATTCTTGGTACGTTGTATGTGTCTGCCTGACGCCATACGTTTTCTGACTGAGGCTCAACACCACCCTTAGCACAGAATACACCTACAGCACCATCCAGTACACGAAGTGAACGTTCAACCTCTACAGTGAAGTCAACGTGTCCCGGAGTATCAATGATATTGATACGATGCTCAAGAGCACCTTTTTTCGGTTTTGTATGATCTTCAAGTGTCCAATGACATGTTGTAGCTGCTGAAGTGATCGTGATACCTCTTTCCTGCTCCTGTTCCATCCAGTCCATGGTAGCAGTTCCTTCATGAGTATCACCAATCTTATAGTTAACACCGGTATAGTATAAGATACGCTCTGTAAGAGTGGTCTTACCAGCATCAATATGCGCCATAATACCGATATTTCTGGTTCTCTCTAATGGATATTCTCTTCCAGCCAAGATTTTTTCCTCCTATAATTAGAAACGATAGTGAGCAAATGCTTTGTTTGCTTCTGCCATCTTGTGCATGTCTTCTTTCTTCTTTACAGATGCGCCAGTGTTGTTAGCCGCATCAAGAATTTCATTTGCAAGTCTTTCTTCCATTGTCTTCTCGCCTCTGTTACGAGAGTACAGTGTAAGCCAGCGAAGTGCAAGAGCCTGTCTTCTGTCTGCTCTTACCTCGATCGGTACCTGATAAGTAGCTCCACCGATACGTCTTGCCTTTACTTCAAGTACAGGCATGATGTTGTTCATTGCTTCTTCAAATACTTTGATAGCTGGTTTTTCAGCTTTCTCTGCGACTTTGTCAAATGCTCCGTATACAATTTTCTGAGCTACACCTTTCTTACCGTCAAGCATGATGTTGTTGATAAGCTTTGTAACTACCTTGTTGTTGTATAACGGATCCGCTAATACGTCTCTTTTCTGAGTATGTCCTTTACGTGCCACGGTTCTTCCCTCCTTATACATATTGGCAAAGCTTTGCTTTGCGTGAATAATTCATCGGTACTCACATGTGTCTTTCTATGTGTATCGTTGGCGGGACAATCTCCGATGCCTGCCACGTGGCAGGCGATATCTGAATTAAACCCGCAACCAACTATTCTCATAGTTCTGTTTGTGATACGATTTAGTTTCGTTTTACACTAAAATCAAGTGTTTATTTCTTTGCGTCTTTTGGTCTCTTTGCTCCGTATTTAGAACGAGCCTGACGTCTCTTTGCAACACCTGCTGTATCAAGTGTTCCACGAACGATATGGTATCTTGTACCCGGAAGGTCCTTTACTCTTCCTCCACGGATAAGAACAACGCTATGTTCCTGAAGGTTGTGACCTTCTCCTGGGATGTAGCTTGTTACTTCGATTCCGTTTGAAAGACGTACTCTGGCGATCTTTCTGAGAGCTGAGTTCGGTTTCTTCGGTGTAGCTGTCTTAACTGCTGTACACACACCTCTCTTCTGCGGTGCAGATGTGTCTGTAGCTCTTTTCTTCAAAGAATTGTATCCTTTCTGGAGAGCCGGTGCAGTAGATTTCTTTACAGCTGTCTGACGACCTTTTCTTACTAACTGGTTAAATGTTGGCATCTCTTTCACCTCCTATGAAGTAATAATTGGTTACGATTTTAAACAAGTTCTGTTTAAAATGCGCAGAAAAACAGTGCATCGTTTTTCACACGCTTGTTTATTGTAGTATATCGCAAAAAAAAAGTCAAGGTATTCTGAAAAATATTTTCCAAATCATACCTTGACTTTTTCTTCATTTTTATTCTGTACTTACGGATCCTTCGATTACTTCTCCGTCTTTTACTTTTTTGATCAGTTCACTGATCTCAGCCACTGAATTTTCATCCGGATACGTTACATAAAGCTCTTCATTTCCTGAAGAATAGCAGATATCTGTTCCCCCGGTTCCATCCGCTGCCACGGAATAAATATTCCATTTCGCATTGGTTCTGAGCTGAGTCTTGATCAGCGACTGGATCTGGCTGGAAGTAAAGTTCGTATCCACACCATCGCTGACACTTTCAATAATATCGCTTGCCCCACGGAGCATTGCCGGTGACATCATCTTTTTAATGATTGCAGTGATAACTGCCTGCTGATGGACTCCTCTTCCGTTGTCCCCGTCTGGCAGTGCCTGACGTTCACGGCAAAAAGCAAGTGCACTAATACCATCAAAATGATTCATTCCTTCATTTACATGAATCTCTGCACCCGACTCCCATCCTGTATCAAATTCGAGATCTGATTCAACATCCAGTCCGCCAAGTGCATCAACCACACTGGTCATAGATGTAAAATTAACTCTTCCGAAAAATTCAATATCTGTATCATAAAGTGCTTCCAGCGTCTGCATAGACACATCTACACCATAGATTCCTGCATGTGTCAGTTTGTCGTCCTGTCCTCCGGATACTCCCGGGATTGGTACATAATAATCTCTAGGGGTCGTAATCAGTAATACCTGATGGCTCGTCGGATTGACAACCGCTACGATATTGACATCGCTTCGTCCCTGTTCTGTGATATCACCATTTGTATCAATACCACTCAAATAAACCGCAAATGGCTTTGTAACGCTTTCATCAGATGTATCGCTTTCAATTTCAACAACAATATTGTGCTTATAAATAACCTTTGTATCCTTAGTAAAGGTTGAATACTGTTCCTTGATAATATTACTGTAAGCTGAGTTGTAGATAATCGCATCTACTTCTCCGTCATATAATGCCTGTGCTTCTTCTCCCAGATTACTGTATTCCTGAAGAGTAATGTTCTGTCCCAGTTCCTTTTCAATCTGTTTGACTGCCGACTTCGTCTGGTCTCCACCAGTCGCATACTGAACACCAAATGTATATCCGGCTGCTGCTGATAAAGTATCTGCATTATCATCCGCCTTTACCGCAACTACCATGGAACTTGTTTTCTTATTGCTTCCGGTAATCTTCTGGAATGCATTATTTACTTTTCCTATATAGAAAGAACCCACTCCCAGAATGATGCAGATCAGTATACAGAATATCTTTCCGCCAATTCCTTTTCCTTTTGCCGCTATCTGTGTCAGCAAGGTAATTCCAAGCAGGATCAGCAGCACTCCGATCAGTACCAGGAAATAAGTAGAAGTAAGTACATTGAACAGCATCACATTCACTGCAAGTACTACAGACAGGATAAACTGGATAATTGCAAGTATAATTCCAATCGTTCTGCTTACCCGATTTTTCCTTCTTCCTCTGCGCCGTTTATTTTTACGATTCTTATTATTCTCCGGGTCAGACATCTTTCTTATATTCTGATAGTCTTCTTCCGGTCTTCTTTTCTTCTTATCATTCGAAGATGATTTCTTTTTCGGTCGTTCTCTGTAGTAATCTTCCTCATCATCATAATATCGGGCAGATCTTCGGTCTTCTTCATAAGCATACCGGTTCTTCCCCTTAGCCCGTCTGCTTACTTCTCTGCTGTTATTGATACTTCGCATATTTCTATTAGAAGTTCCATCAGACGATCTTCTCCTTGCTGATTTTCTCTGTTCCATATACACTCACTTTCATTTGTTACATAACTATTACACGATATGACACTTTAATTACAATTACATCTCTATATAATATCGTTTTTACCTTATATTGTCAATATTTTCGTGTCAATCCGTATTTTGTGATTCTGCACAATTTTTCTGGAAATTTTTTAATCTGCCAAGGCATATAGTGTTTTTTCACAGAAAGTTCCATCGGAATTTCTCATAAAACAAAAAGAAAACGAAGAACTCTTCTTAAGTCCTTCGTCTTCTTTATTATATTACTACTTTTTATTTATCTTCTACAAGATGGCATGCCACCTTATGTCCAGGAGCAATCTCTTTCATCTGCGGCATTTCCTTAAAGCAGCGTTCTGTCGCATGCTGACATCTCTCAGCGAAACGACAGCAGTTCTTCGGATTGATCGGGCTTGGGATCTCACCCTTGATCGGAATACGCTGGTTCGCTTTTGCTTTATTCGGATCTGCTTCCGGGATTGCAGAAAGCAGTGCCTGTGTATATGGATGCATCGGATGAGCATAAAGTTCATCTGTCTCAGCAGTTTCGACCATTGTTCCGAGGTACATAACAACTACACGGTCAGAAATATATTTTACGACACTAAGGTCATGCGCGATAAACAGGTAAGTCAGTCCTCTTTCTTCCTGCAGTTCTTTCAGCATATTGATAACCTGTGCCTGGATAGACACATCAAGAGCTGAAATCGGCTCATCACAGATGATGAATTCCGGATCAACAGAAAGAGCACGTGCGATACCGATACGCTGTCTCTGTCCACCTGAGAATTCGTGTGGGAAACGTGACATATGATCTTTATTAAGACCAACTGTAGCAAGCAGCTGCTCTACTTTTGCATCTGCATCCTTTGTTGACATTCCATGCTGTTTCAGACCTTCTCCAACGATATCCTTAACAGTCATACGTGGATTCAGTGATGAATACGGGTTCTGAAAAATCATCTGTACCTTCTTACAGAATTCTTTCTGCTCTGCATGATTGTATTTGAAAATATCTTTTCCATCATAATATACATTTCCTGAAGTCGGATTGTATAACTTGATCATGGTACGTCCTGTTGTAGACTTACCACAGCCGGACTCACCTACCAGGCTGACTGTCTCACCTTTATAAATATCAAATGTAAGATCATCAACCGCTTTTAAGGTTTCTTTACGGCTGATTTCAAAATATTTACATAAGTTTTTCACCTGTACGAGAGGCTGTTTTTTTTCTGTATTTTCCATTTTACACCTCTCCTTTCTCAGTTACTTTTCTTCTCATGTCTGTATCCGGTGCATATTCATGCTGCAGCCAGCAACAGGTTTCATGTTCTTTTGAAAGCTCATAAGTCTGTGGCGGCATATCTTTACAGATTTCCATGCAGTATTCACATCTTGCTGCGAACGGACATCCTTTCGGAGGTGCAAACAGATCCGGAGGTGTTCCTTCGATTGGCTGCAATTTGTGGCCTTTTGCTGTATCCAGTTTGGCAATTGAATGCATAAGTCCTTTTGTGTAAGGATGTGCTGTATCATAGAAAATCTCATCTACAGATCCACGTTCTACGATCTTTCCTCCATACATAACCAGTACACGGTCGCAAAGCTTTGCGATAACACCAAGGTCATGTGTGATCAAGATAATAGATGTCCCAAGTGTTTTCTGAAGATTTTTCAGTACATCAAGAATCTGCGCTTCAATTGTAACATCCAAAGAAGTAGTCGGCTCATCGGCAATAACGATGCTCGGGCTTCCTACCAGAGCGATCGCGATCATAACACGCTGTTTCATACCACCTGAAAGTTCATGTGGATACTGTTTGTAACGGCGTTCTCCATCAGAGATACCTACCATTTTAAGGATTTCAAGTGCTTTTGCTTTTTTCTCAGCTGCACTCATACCTTTTCTTCCGACGAATACTTCTTCAATCTGTTTTCCGATACGCATTGTCGGGTTCAATGAGGTCATAGGATCCTGAAAAATATAACTGATCTCTTTTCCACGGAACTGACGAAGTTCTTTTTTGTTCATTTTCAGAACATCTTTTCCTTTATAAAGAATCTCTCCGCCTTCAAAGAATCCAGGCGGTTCCGGATTCAGTCTCATCAGGCACTGAGAGGTAACACTCTTTCCACATCCGGATTCTCCAACTATACCAAGAATTTCTCCCGGACGGACTTCAAAGCTGACATCACGAACAGCTTTTACAACTCCACCGTATGTACGGAAAGAGAATTGCAGATTTTTTACTTCCAATAAATTTTCCATCTTCTATACTCCTTCCTACTCGGTTCCTCTAAGTTTCGGGTCAAATGCATCACGAAGCCCATCACCAAGAAGATTCAGCGCAAGCATTGTTGTACAAATCAGGAATGCCGGTACAAATACCTGGTACGGATGAATTCTCAGCTGTGCGATTCCGTCTTTTGCAAGTACACCCCAGCTGCAGTTCGGTGGTTTGATACCCAGACCGATATAGCTCAGGAATGCCTCCTGGAAAATAGCTCCCGGAATAGCCATTGTCAGGTTTGTAATGATAAGTCCCATGATATTCGGTAAAATATGTTTTACAATGATTACGATATCCGGCACACCAAGGATTTTGGCTGCAGATACGAAATCAGATTCTCTCAGTTTTAATACTTCACCACGAACGAAACGACATCCACCGATCCATCCGACGCAACACATAGCAAGAATCAAACAGTGTACACCGTTACCAACAACTACCATAAGAAGAATGGTAACGATCAGACTTGGGATTCCGTATAATACGTCAACGACACGCTGGATAACCATATCGATCTTGCCACCGTAGAATCCTGAGATACCACCCATGATAGATCCAACGATTGCATTGATGATGCTGGCTGCAAAACCAATTGTCAAAGATACTCTCGCACCAGACCATGCACGAACCCAGAGATCACGTCCAAGAGAGTCTGTTCCAAACCAATGTGCTTTTGAAAAACTCTGGTTCATCTCTGCCACACTCTGTGTTGCAATGTCATATTTGCTGAACATTGGAACAAAGATCGCCATAAGTACATAAAGTCCAATCAGGCACAATGAGAAGAATGCAATCTTATTCTTGCGGATTCGTCTCCATGCATCCTGCCAGTAACCAATATTCGGACGGGAAATAGACTCCATTGTCTTTGTATTTTTTCCTACAACTTTAAACTGTTCTTTTGTAATTTCTGCCATTTCTCGTCACCTACCTTTTTTTACCACTCAGACGGATTCTCGGATCTACAATACCGTATAAGATATCTACAATCAGGATTGACACGATCAGGAATGCTCCGTAGAAGATCGTCATACCAAGAACCAGTGTATAATCTGCCATGTTAATACTGTCTACATAATGTTTTCCCATTCCAGGGATTGCGAAAAGGGCTTCGATTACGAATGTTCCTGTTAATACAGATGCAACTGTCGGTCCCATAATGGTAATGATCGGTGTGATCGCATTACGGATCTGATGTTTAACTGTAATTCGGAAATCCGATAAACCTTTCGCACGTGCTGTCTTTGTATAATCTGAAGATACAACTTCCAGCATACTGGAACGCATCAGACGGGAAATGGATGCCAGTGTATAGAATCCAACCGCGATTGACGGTAAAATTGTGTGCTTAAAGCTTGTGTACTGCGCAACCGGAAGAATCTGCCATTTGATTCCGAAGAAATACTGAAGTACAGATCCCATGATGAAGTCAGGAATCGATGTACCAATGATCGCAATCAAAATACAGACGAAGTCCAGTTTCTTTCCTCGATTCAGTGCTGCTACAATTCCAAGGATCAGTCCGAAGAACAGTGCAAAGCACAGTGAACGGATTCCCAGGTCTGCTGAGTATGGGAATGAGTCAGCAATAATACGGTTAACTGTCTGACTTTCATACTTCATAGAATACCCCAGATCACCATGAAGCACATTCTTCATATAAGTTATATACTGCTCTGCAAGCGGTTTATCCAAACCATAGTAAGCTTCCAGATTCGCTTTGATCTCCGGTGTCATCTTGTCACTTGAGAACGGATCTCCCGGCATCAGACGAACCAGGACGAATACAACACTTGTAAGTACCAAAAGTGTTACGATGGCTAATGCAACTCGTTTAGCTATATATTTTGCCATTCTTTTGTCTCCCTTCATTTTTCTTTATTTGATAGCTTTGATTATTTCACATACTTCCTATTGGCTGATACATACCAAATCTACCCCTCGAAATAATCAAAACCCTCAAATAAGCAGCCGGTGCGGACCAGTAAGTCCGCGCCGACCGCAAGGTATGTTACCATCCAACTGTATTATTCGCTGATGTCTGCATATACCAGATCGAAGTCATATCCGACAAAGTATACATTGAAGTTAGAAATCTTCGGATTGATCAGATACTGGTCTCTACGTAACTGAAGCGGTACAAGAGCGGAATCTTCTCCAAGGAAAATCTGTTCTGCCTTGAACAGCATATCCTGTCTTGTCTTAGCATCTGTCTCTGTCTGAGAATCTTTAAGAAGCTTGTCGTATTCAGCGTTCGCATATCCAGAGTGGTTATACTGACCATCGCTGATCCACAGTTCCAGATAAGAGTATGCGTCAGAGTAGTCCGGAACCCATCCTGTTACTACCATATCGTAATCTTTTTCAGTTTCCATCTGAAGTCTCTGTTTGTAAGTTACCTGGTTGATTTCTACTGTAATACCAAGGTTCTTCTGATACTGTTCCTGAAGAACTTCAGCCTGCTTCTTAGCACCATCTGTATCAGTTGTAAGAAGAGTAATCTTGATGTCTGCCGGATTAGAAACGCCCATTTCTTTCATTGCTGCATCCAGATATTCTTTTGCTTTATCATTATCATTTTCTGCCGGGAATGGTGTATATGGATAAGCTTCTCCGTATGTCTGGTCATCTGCCGCCTGCACGTTTGGAAGTACAAGTCTCTGTGCAACGTCATATACGTCATTGTTAACCAGCTTGTTGTATTCTGTTCTGTTGATTGCATAGTTCAAAGCAAATCTCAGGTTCTTGTTAGCAAGCGGTCTGTCTTCTGACATGTTGAGCATGATGTAATCATCTGCACCTGTATAGTAGAATTCAGTATTTTCTGTATACTGATCTGTCATCTCAGTAGGTACAACTGTGATATCAACTTCGCCCTGTTCCCACATAGCAACCGCTGTCTTAGCATCTGCAACTGTCTTTACGCAGATTTCATCAAGCTTGATGCTGTCTGCATCCCAGTAATTTTCATTCTTAGAAAGGATCATTTCATCGCCATGTTTCCACTCTGTCATCTTGAACGGTCCGTTATAAACAGATTTTTCCGGATCAGCTGCATATTCTTTTCCGTATTTTTCTACATAATCTTTTCTTGTAGGACCGAATGTTGCCATAGCAGCCATACTAAGGAAGTATGTAGCCGGATGTGCAAGTTCGATAACAACTGTCTTGTCATCTGGTGCAGATACGCCAAGTTCATCGACAGGCACAGAACCGCTATTTACTTCTGCACCGTTTTTGAGGATATATCCGATGAATGCGTAATCGCTTGCCATTTCTGGATCCATAAGTCTCTGGATACCATAAACATAATCGCTTGCTTTTACATCTTCTCCGTCAGACCATTTCAGTCCATCACGAAGGTGGAATGTGTAAGTAAGTCCGTCATCTGAAATATCCCAGCTTTCAGCTGCATCTGGTTTGATTTCGCCTTCCACGTTACGTGTCAGCATCGCATAGGTGCAGATTTCTGCTGTTGCACATGAGATAGAGTTACTGTTCTGTGGATCCATAGAAGGAAGGTCTTCACGAAGTGTGTAAGTAATTCTCTTCTTTCCTGATGAAGCACTGCTGTCATCTTTCTTGGAATCTTTGGATCCCGGTGTACCACAGCCAGCAAACATTGTTACTGTCATTGCTGTAGCAAGTAAAGCTGCTAATAATTTCTTTTTCATAAATGTTGTCCTCCTTTTTCATTTATAATTCTATTAGCTCATGTGTAGCACTGATCAGGTTCTCATATCCGTCTTTTGTGATGATGCCCTGATCTTCGATTCGGACACCACCCCAGCCCGGAATATAAATTCCTGGTTCTACTGTCATTACACTGTTCTCCTGTAAGATATTCTCACAGTTCAGCCCGATAAACGGGAGTTCATGGACGAACAGCCCCACTCCATGACCAATACCTGTATAATTATACTTCAGATATTCAGTATCTTTGATTGCTTCCATGGAAGCTTCATAACAGGAGGTTCCTGTTACTCCTGGTTTTACGGATGCTTCTGTATCTTCTGTCATGCGACGGCACAGATCATAAACTTCTTTCTGTTTTGCATCTGCTTTGCCGACAACAACTGTTCTTGTCATATCGGAAAGATAACCTTTGTACTGACATCCAAAATCCATTAAAACAAAATCACCATATTCTATCGGTTTTTGGTCCGGAATACCATGGAGCAGTGAAGTCTTTGCTCCTGAAATAACAATTCCGCCATAAGGCTTTGTATCTGCGCCTTCCATTACCATGTAATGGGAAAGTCTGGATGCAATTTCCTTTTCTGTGATACCAACTCGGATATCCTTCAGAATTTTTTCAAAAGCTCTGCATGCAATATCACAGGAAATCGTAAGATTTTTAATTTCCTCTGGTGTTTTGATGGCGCGTAATCCTTCAATCGCATTCAGGGTTGGCACCATCTCTGCACTAATCTCAGCCTGCATTGCATTCCATTTTTCAAAGGTCAGATAATCCTGTTCAAATCCGATTGCCTTTACTCCGTCTTTTTCTGCGTATCCGGCAACAGCTTTCCCCATATTTCCGCCGAACCCGATTCTCCAGTTTACAATTTCATACTCCGGGCATTCATAGGATGCCTGCTCTGTATATCTGGCATCTGTAATAAAATATTGATTAGCCTTTGTAATGAAAAGGAATGAATCCTCTCCGGTATATCCACTGATGCAGCGTACGTTCGCCGGCTTTGCAACATAAAATCCATCCAGATTTTCCTTTTCCATGTACTCTCTTAGTTTTGTTAATCGCTCCATTTTTTCTCCTCTCATGAACTATTGTTTTTGTGTCAAGGACTTTTCTTTTGTGAGTCCGTCCCTCTGCGACAATGTAATACTTTACTAGACCGCAGTCTAGTGGTGTAAACAAAAGAACGCCATGATTTGCATCATGACGTCCTTGTCTTCTTTCAAAGGTCATAGTTTCACGCTATGACGTCTATGTTTAATTATTAGATTGTCCGTATTGTATGTATAAAAATCTAATCTTTATACACTTTAGTAAATAACACTGTCTTCAGAGCTGCGTGAATTTCGAAGAAACCCTGTTTTAACAGTTCAATTTTGTAAATTCACTTAAATGAATATTTATTCATATGTGTAACTTTTTTTCTTATTATAGAACCATACTCTAAGATTGTCAAGAGGAATGCTATTTATTTCATTTATTTCACAATTTAATTTTCACCTTTTATTTTCATTTCTTCCAAACAGTCTTGGTACATCCCGGTGATATACCCATATACTCACACAAGGTTCTTTTCCAGGATTGGAAATACTATGACGCTCTCTGCTCTTTATATATACACTGTCTCCCGGATGTAAACTGCTAATTTCTCCTTCCACCTCTACATTCAGAGTTCCTTTTATCACCATACACATTTCCGAAAAGACATGACGATATTCTTCTTTTTTCGCAGATTCTCCCGGTTCAATCGTAATATATTCAAAAATCGATTCTCCCTGACCGAAGTCTGCAACCTCAACTATTATATTTTCTTCCGGATAAAGATGCTTACTCATTTCTTCTCTGCGTATAACCGTCTTTCCCGGCATTTCGCCTTCCAGTGCATACTGGATATCAATATCCAGTGCTTCACAAATTCGCGCAAGACTGTCCACATTCGGAGATGTCTTATTCTGTTCCAGCATACTCAGATAGCCCGCTGAAAGTCCTGTATATTCTCCCAAAACCCGGATTGTCATCATTTTCTTTTTTCTGCATTCTCTGATCCGTTCACCAATATGATCTAAATCCAGCATATCACACCCCCTGATTTTCGACTGATTATTTATATGCTACTGTATTTTTTCATATTTTGCAACCCTTTATTTTTGTAAAGTATTAAAGAATTGGAAATAATTTTTAAATATTTTTGTTTTTCATGTCTTTAAAGCAAGAAAAGCAGACACGCCATTCAACGTATCTGCCTCTCTTAGCATATAAAGCCTATTCTTCAACTGTAACTGTTTCGTCAGCATTTTCTTCGCTTTCAACAGTTTCTGCTGTCTCTGCCGGTGCTTCAGACTCAGTATCATCATCCATATCAAAATCATCAAAACTGATTTCGTCGTCCATATCCATACCAAGGCCTGTATCAAGCTTAACATCACGGTATTTTCTCATACCTGTTCCTGCCGGAATCAGTTTACCGATAATGACGTTCTCTTTCAGACCGATCAGGTGGTCAACCTTGCCTTTGATAGCCGCCTCAGTCAGAACCTTGGTTGTCTCCTGGAAGGATGCAGCTGACAGGAAGGAATCTGTTGCCAGGGATGCCTTAGTAATACCAAGCATGATCTGTTCTCCTGTTGCAGGCTCTTTACCTTCTGCTACCATCTGTTCATTTACATCGTTGAACTCAAGGACATCTACCATTGTTCCCGGAAGGAATTCAGTATCCCCTCTTTCTTCGATGCGGATCTTCTTCAGCATCTGACGAACGATAACTTCGATATGCTTATCGTTGATTTCTACACCCTGCAGACGGTATACTCTCTGTACTTCCTGAAGCATGTAGTCCTGTGCAGCACGAAGACCTTTGATCTTAAGAAGGTCATGTGGATTCACGCTACCTTCTGTAAGCTCGTCACCGGCTTCCAGAACAGCTCCATCCTGTACTTTAATACGTGATCCATAAGGAATCAGATAAGTCTTTGTCTCACCTGTCTGCTGATTGGTAACGATGATTTCACGCTTCTTCTTTGTATCGTTCAGGTTTGCAACACCTGCGATTTCTGTGATGATAGCAAGACCTTTCGGCTTTCTTGCTTCAAAAAGTTCTTCGACACGAGGAAGACCCTGTGTGATATCTCCACCGGCTACACCACCACTATGGAAAGTACGCATGGTCAGCTGTGTACCAGGTTCACCGATTGACTGAGCTGCGATAATACCGACAGCTTCACCAACCTGTACAGGTTCACCTGTTGCCATATTGGCACCATAACATTTCGCACAGATACCAATGTGTGATTTACAGGTCAGGATTGTACGGACTTTCACTTTCTTAAGTGGTGAATTTCCATTTTCATCCACACCGTATTTCATGATCTTTTCTGCACGTTTTGGTGTGATCATGTGGTTTGCTTTTACAAGCACATTGCCATCTTTGTCACAAATTGTATAGCATGAATATCTTCCTGTAATACGTTCCTGAAGACTTTCGATTTCTTCATTTCCATCCATGAATGCATGCAGATACATTCCCGGAATTTCAGCATCTTTGCTTACACAGTCAACCTCACGGATGATCAGATCCTGTGATACGTCAACAAGACGTCTTGTCAGGTATCCTGAATCGGCTGTACGAAGGGCAGTATCTGACATACCTTTTCGAGCTCCATGCGCAGACATGAAGTATTCCAGTACGTCCAGACCTTCACGGAAGTTTGACTTGATAGGCAGCTCGATCGTATGACCGGTTGTATCCGCCATAAGTCCACGCATACCTGCAAGCTGTTTGATCTGTTTGTCAGATCCACGGGCTCCGGAATCTGCCATCATGAAGATGTTGTTGTATTTATCAAGTCCTGTAAGAAGGGCTTCTGTAAGCTCATCATCTGTTTCTTTCCAGGTCTCTACAACTTCTTTGTAACGCTCTTCTTCTGTAATAAGACCACGCTTGAAGTTACGTGTGATCTTATCAACCGTTGCCTGTGCTCTTGCGATCAATTCCGGTTTCTGTGGCGGTACAGTCATATCTGAAATAGATACAGTCATAGCTGCTCTTGTAGAGAGCTTGTATCCCATTGATTTTACATGGTCAAGTACTTCAGCTGTAGCTGACGCACCATGTGTGTTAATAACTTTTTCAAGAATCTGTTTCAGCTGTTTCTTTCCTACATGGAAATCCACTTCAAGAACCAGTTCATTTCCTTCTTTTTCACGATCAACAAAACCAAGATCCTGCGGAATGATTTCGTTGAAAATGAAACGTCCAAGTGTAGACTCTACTGTACCGGTCTTCTTTGTTCCATCCGGCATCGTCTTTGTCACACGTACTTTGATTCTTGAGTGAAGAGTTACAACTCCGTTTTCATAAGCAAGAATTGCTTCATTCACACTCTTGAATACTTTTCCTTCTCCCTTGGCTCCCGGTCTTTCCTGTGTCAGATAGTAGATACCAAGAACCATATCCTGTGAAGGAACAGCTACCGGACCACCATCAGACGGTTTCAGAAGGTTGTTTGGTGAAAGCAGAAGGAAACGGCACTCAGCCTGAGCTTCTACAGAAAGCGGAAGATGAACCGCCATCTGGTCACCATCGAAATCGGCATTGAATGCGGTACATACCAGTGGATGAAGCTTAATTGCTTTACCTTCTACCAGAATCGGTTCAAATGCCTGGATACCAAGACGGTGAAGTGTAGGAGCACGGTTCAGCATAACCGGATGCTCTTTGATTACATCTTCAAGCACATCCCATACTTCCGGCTGAAGACGCTCTACCATTTTCTTAGCATTCTTAATATTGTGAGCAGCTCCGCTCTCAACAAGTTCTTTCATAACAAACGGCTTGAACAGCTCGATTGCCATTTCTTTCGGAAGACCGCACTGATAGATTTTCAGTTCCGGTCCTACAACGATAACGGAACGTCCTGAGTAGTCAACACGTTTTCCGAGCAGGTTCTGACGGAAACGTCCTGATTTACCTTTCAGCATATCAGAAAGGGATTTCAGTGCTCTGTTTCCAGGACCTGTTACCGGACGTCCACGACGTCCATTGTCGATCAGAGCATCTACAGCTTCCTGCAGCATTCTCTTTTCGTTTCTAACGATAATGTCCGGAGCTCCCAGTTCAAGGAGTCTTCTCAGACGGTTATTTCTGTTGATAATTCTTCTGTACAGATCATTCAGGTCAGATGTTGCAAAACGTCCACCATCCAGCTGTACCATCGGACGCAGATCCGGCGGAATTACCGGGATTGCAGTCATGATCATCCATTCCGGTTTATTTCCTGATTCGCGGAAAGCTTCTACTACTTCAAGTCTCTTAACGATTCTTGCTCTCTTCTGTCCGGTAGCACCCTCAAGTCCTGCCTGCAGTTCAGCATAATCTTTTTCAAGATCAATCGCTTCAAGAAGTTCTTTGATCGCTTCTGCTCCCATTCCTACGCGGAAGCCATTGCCCCAGTTTTCTCTTGCTTCCTGGTATTCAGCTTCTGAAAGAACCTGCTTGTAAGAGAGATCTGTCTCTCCCTTATCAAGTACGATATAAGAAGCGAAATACAGTACTTTTTCCAGAGTTCTCGGTGAAAGATCCAGGATCAGTCCCATACGGCTCGGAATACCTTTGAAATACCAGATATGAGAAACCGGTGCCGCAAGTGCGATGTGACCCATACGTTCACGTCGCACAGTTGCCTTTGTTACTTCTACACCACAGCGATCGCATACAACACCTTTATAACGGATCTTTTTGTATTTACCACAGTGGCATTCCCAGTCTTTGCTAGGTCCAAAGATTTTCTCACAGAACAGACCGTCTCTTTCCGGCTTCAGTGTTCTGTAGTTGATTGTCTCCGGTTTTGTAACTTCACCTCTTGACCATTCCAGAATCTTTTCCGGAGATGCCAGACCTATTTTAATCGCATCAAATGAAATCGGTTGATACGTTGGTTCTTTTTTTGTTTCTGTCATTCTCGGCATCCTCCTATTCTAAATCCATGTCGTCATCAAAATCATCGTTCATATCGCCATCAAAATCGTCGAAGCTGTCATCTTCCTCCGGCTCATCATTTACATCAACCAGTTCTCCTTCTGAGAATTCCTGCTTGCTGTATCCGTGTTTACCATAATCTTCATCGTTATTGTAGCGTCTGTCTCCTTCAATAATGTGATTCAGGTTTGTATCACCGTAATCTACACTTTCCATGATCTGAACTTCTTCATTGTTCTCATCCAGGACACGTACATCCAGACCGAGTGACTGAAGTTCTTTAAGAAGTACCTTGAAGGATTCGGGAATTCCCGGTTCAGGAATATTTTCACCTTTGATGATTGCTTCGTATGTCTTCACACGGCCAACCACATCATCGGATTTAACTGTCAGGATTTCCTGCAGAGTATAAGATGCACCGTAAGCTTCCAGTGCCCAAACCTCCATCTCTCCGAAACGCTGTC
>OGXP01001362.1_pt1 | contig 20981 bp, 14 predicted proteins | sample 1576351 | NCBI WGS metagenome assembly OGXP01 (sample SAMEA3541517, study PRJEB24748) | human gut metagenome | biome: human gut; feature: human-associated habitat; material: faeces | place: China | collected 2012
TGGAAGTACACTTCCTCGGCATAGGTATCCGCAAGAGCCAGACTGCCCGCCTTGTATTCACCTCAAAAGTAGGTACAGGATGTACTGCTACCGTAGTGGATCTGGGCAACCGTTTCCGCCTGATTGTAAACGATGTGGAATGTATCGAACCGAAACCGCTTCCTAAATTACCGGTTGCTTCCGCACTTTGGATTCCGATGCCCGACTTTGAAGTAGGTGCAGGTGCATGGATTCTCGCCGGTGGAACTCACCATTCTTGCTTCTCTTACGACCTGACAGCCGAATATTGGGAAGATTATGCTGAGATCGCAGGGATTGAAATGGTACATATCAACAAAGATACCACAATCAGCTGCTTCAAGAAAGAACTGCGCATGAATGAGGTTTATTATATGTTGAATAAAGCACTTTGCTAAACCTTAAATAGTGATTTCGACATGAAATTAGATGCTAAATCAACAATAGAAACAGGCAAAGCCATTCTGGGTATAGAGCTCGGTTCAACACGAATCAAAGCAGTTCTGATAGACCGGGAAAACAGGCCTATTGCCCAAGGCAGCCACACTTGGGAAAATCAGTTAGTCGACGGGCTTTGGACGTACAGTATTGAAGCCATTTGGTCCGGATTGCAAGATTGCTACGCTGACCTTCGTTCGAATGTGAAGAAGTTATATGACGGCATAGAAATCGAGAGTCTGGCGGCTATCGGCGTCAGTGCCATGATGCATGGTTATATGCCATTCAACGAGAAAGAGGAAATTCTCGTGCCTTTCCGTACTTGGAGAAACACCAATACAGGCCGGGCGGCAGCAGAACTATCGGAGCTATTTGTCTATAACATCCCTCTGAGGTGGAGCATTTCCCACTTGTACCAAACTATCCTGAACAACGAAACGCATGTCAAAGACATCAAATTCCTGACAACCCTTGCAGGTTATGTACATTGGCAAATAACAGGTGAAAAAGTATTGGGCATAGGAGATGCATCGGGAATGCTCCCCATAGACCCGGCTACCAACAACTATTCTGCTGAAATGGTGGAGAAGTTCGACAATCTGATTGCTCCTAAAGAATATAACTGGAAACTTGAGGATATTTTGCCCAAAGTACTGTCGGCAGGCGAAAACGCCGGTGTCCTTACACCGGAAGGCAGCAGAAAGCTCGACGTATCCGGTCATTTGAAGGCAGGAATACCGGTCTGTCCGCCGGAAGGAGATGCCGGTACCGGCATGGTTGCAACCAATGCAGTCAAGCAGCGTACCGGAAACGTATCGGCAGGTACTTCCTCATTCTCCATGATTGTATTGGAGAAAGAGTTGTCAAAACCCTACGAAATGATCGACATGGTTACAACTCCTGACGGAAGCCTCGTAGCCATGGTACACTGCAACAACTGTACATCCGACCTCAACGCATGGGTCAACCTGTTCAAAGAATATCAGGAACTCCTGGGTATCCCCGTAAATATGGATGAGATTTACAGCAAGCTCTACAATATTGCCCTCACAGGTGATACTGACTGCGGAGGTCTCCTCTCATACAATTACATTTCAGGAGAACCTGTAACGGGACTTGCCGAGGGAAGACCATTGTTTATACGTTCGGCAAATGATAAGTTCAGCCTGGCAAACTTTATGCGGACTCATTTATATGCCTCGGTCGGAGTTCTCAAGATTGGCAACGATATCCTGTTCAACGATGAAAAAGTCAAAGTAGACAGAATTACAGGACACGGAGGACTATTCAGAACAAAGGGAGTAGGCCAAAGAATACTTGCGGCAGCTATCAATTCACCGATTTCAGTCATGGAAACAGCCGGTGAAGGCGGCGCCTGGGGTATTGCCCTATTGGGTTCTTACCTTGTGAACAATGATAAGAAACAATCCCTTGCCGATTTTCTGGATGAAAATGTATTTGCCGGCGACGCGGGTATCGAGGTATCACCTACGCTCGAAGATGTAGCCGGCTTTAACGCATACATCGAAAGCTACAAGGCAGGATTGCCTATTGAGGAAGCAGCTGTCAGATTCAAATAAAATTTTCTGCCAAAGTCAAACAAGTTTGCAAAACGCCCGCTAATTGTGCGGGCTGATTTTGCAAGCTTGTTAAATCGATGCTAAAAGCCAGCGGGCGTAAATCACGGTTAATCCGGGAAATATAAAAGCAAAAAAGCAGTCGGCGAAATCCTTACTTCGGCAAATCTGACTGATCACAATTCTTTTGAAAATCCTAATATTGTAAAACCGGCACCCTTCAAAGAGGTAAAAATCAATAAAGGCACAATGAAGGTGAAACTTCCTGCTAAATCTATTGTTACATTAGAGTTACAGTAATTTAAGGGCAAATACTTATTGTACCACAAACAAAAAGACTGTTGAATTGGTAATAAAAAAGATAGCACTTTAGGATTGTTAAATCCACATAAAGAGTTATCTTTGCCAACAATCTGACAGAAATCAATTAAATTTTAATGATATGAACGATAATAAACTTATGAATCGTGCAGCGGATAACATCCGTATTCTCGCTGCTTCAATGGTTGAAAAAGCCAATTCCGGTCATCCGGGTGGTGCCATGGGTGGTGCTGACTTTATAAATGTACTCTTTTCTGAGTTTCTAGTATACGATCCTGAAAATCCCCGCTGGGAAGGACGTGACCGTTTCTTTCTCGATCCGGGTCACATGTCTCCCATGCTCTATTCTACATTGGCATTGACAGGTAAATTCACATTGGATGAATTGAAAGAATTCCGTCAATGGGGAAGCCCTACTCCGGGACATCCTGAAGTAGACATCATGCGCGGTATAGAAAATACTTCCGGTCCGTTGGGGCAGGGACACACCTTCGCAGTAGGTGCCGCTATTGCTGCCAAATTCCTCAAAGCCCGGTTCAACGAGGTGATGAACCAGACAATCTATGCTTACATCTCCGACGGTGGTATCCAAGAAGAAATTTCTCAAGGTGCCGGACGCATTGCCGGTGCACTGGGTCTAGACAATCTGATTATGTTCTATGACTCCAACGACATCCAGCTTTCTACCGAAACGAAAGATGTGACCGTTGAAGACACTGCCATGAAATATGAAGCATGGGGCTGGAACGTACTTAGCATCAACGGTAACGATCCTGACGAAATCCGTGCCGCTATCAAAGAAGCACAGGCTGAAAAAGAACGTCCGACGCTGATTATCGGTAAGACTGTAATGGGTAAAGGTGCACGTAAGGCAGACGGCAGCAGCTACGAAGCCAACTGTGCTACTCACGGTGCTCCGCTCGGTGGCGACGCTTATGTAAATACAATCAAGAACCTGAATGGTGATCCGGCCAACCCGTTCGTCATTTTCCCGGAAGTAGCCGAACTGTATGCCAAACGTGCAGAAGAACTGAAGAAAATCGTAGCAGAAAGATATGCAATAAAAGCCGAATGGACAAAAGCAAATCCAGAACTGGCCTGCAAACTGGAAGCTTTCTTCTCCGGAAAAGCTCCGAAAGTAGACTGGTCTGTTATCGAACAAAAAGCAGGTGGCGCAACCCGCGCAGCCTCCGCAACTGTATTGGGAGCACTTGCTACACAAGTAGAAAACATGATTGTAGCTTCTGCCGACCTTTCCAACTCCGACAAGACGGACGGTTTCCTGAAGAAAACACATTCTTTCAAGAAAGGTGATTTCAGTGGGGCATTCTTCCAAGCCGGTGTATCCGAATTGTCAATGGCTTGTATCTGTATCGGTATGTCACTTCATGGGGGTGTTATCGCTGCTTGCGGTACCTTCTTCGTATTCTCCGATTACATGAAACCTGCCGTACGTATGGCTGCCCTGATGGAACAACCGGTGAAATTCATCTGGACACACGATGCATTCCGTGTGGGTGAAGACGGTCCTACTCACGAACCGGTAGAACAGGAAGTACAGATCCGTTTAATGGAAAAACTGAAAAACCATAAGGGACACAATTCTATGTTGGTACTCCGTCCGGCAGATGTAGAAGAAACCACAATCGCATGGAAACTGGCTATGGAAAATATGTCTACTCCGACAGGATTGATTTTCTCTCGTCAGAACATCGCTAATCTTCCGGCTGGAACTGATTACGAACAAGCCACCAAGGGTGCTTATATCGTAGCTGGTTCAGATGAGAACCCGGACGTTATCCTGGTAGCTTCCGGTTCGGAAGTTGCTACACTGGTGGCCGGCACTGAATTACTTCGCAAAGACGGTATAAAGGTACGTATCGTATCTGCTCCTTCTGAAGGGTTGTTCCGTAGCCAGCCTAAAGAATATCAGGAATCAATCCTTCCGTCAGAAGCTAAAATCTTCGGTCTGACTGCCGGTTTGCCTGTCACTCTTCAAGGTCTGGTAGGTTGCCACGGTAAGGTTTGGGGATTGGAATCTTTCGGTTTCTCCGCTCCTTATAAAGTATTGGATGAGAAACTTGGATTTACTGCTGAAAACGTATATAACCAAGTAAAAGCAATGCTCTAATGAAAACAATCGGATTAGCATGCGACCACGCTGGTTTTGAACTGAAAGAATATGTTCGCGGCTGGCTGGAAGCAAAAGGCTGGGCTTACAAAGACTTCGGAACAAACTCTACCGCAAGTGTAGACTATCCGGACTATGCTCATCCGCTGGCTCTTGCAGTAGAATCGGGTGAATGTTATCCCGGTATCGCTATCTGCGGCAGTGGAAACGGAATCAATATGACGCTGAACAAACATCAGGGAGTTCGTGCCGCACTCTGCTGGAATGCAGAAATAGCGCACCTCGCCCGTCAGCACAATGACGCCAATATCCTGGTAATGCCGGGTCGCTTCATCAGTACTGAAGAGGCGGACATGATTCTGACAGAGTTCTTCTCCACACAGTTTGAAGGGGGACGCCACCAGAACCGTATAAATAAGATTCCAATAAAATAAGCCTGAAAAGACTTACAAAATAAGGCAGCTATTATTATTCGGGGGATCACCTCAAATAAAATAGCTGCCTCTATTTTTTTTGAATAATCCAAGCGTATATCCGGGAAATATGTATTCAATATTTACCACTTAAATATTCCCCAAACATTCATTTGTTTTTTCGCTTTCATAATCCATTGAAAATAGTTTATCCTTCATACACAAACTTTTTTTAAGTTTATAATAAAAACATTCATCGTTTATTATAAACGGGTATAGAGTTTATTATAAACTTTCAAAAGGCATTGCAGTAGCTTATATTAGAATTTATACAACAAAAAAGGCTGCAAAACCTGTAATAGATTGCAGCCTTAAGCCTTTGAAGGGATTAGTTATACCCTAAATTCCAGAAGTATCACCTAGGACATCTGTTGTAATATTACACTTTATTATAATTAAATATAGACGCTTATATGGATTACTTTCTTTCATTTTCAAATTTTAATTTATAGTTTTATTGCACGTTACTTCTACAAATATACAACATAAAAATGCGTTTGTCAAGTCCTTTTCATTACTGACTGCATACTTGATGTAGAAAAAGAAACGCTTAGCGTACAAAAACACAGTTTTTTCTATCAGTATCACTTGATAAATCCGAGGATAAACTGATAGCAAAAGTAACCGCAGACAACAAACTTCAACAAAGTGCCCAGTATAAATCCGATTAATGAGCCTACTCCTGATTTGAGTGCTTGCGAGAACTCTTTATTGCCAAGCAATTCACCAATCACTGCTCCCAGAAACGGACCGAGAATAACACCCCAAGGCAAGAAAAGAAGTCCGACAAGGGTCCCGATTATACATCCCCAATTTCCCCATTTACTGCCACCGCTATACTTACTTCCAAGCATCGGAGTAAAGTAGTCCAGCACCTGCACCACGGCTACAATCAACAGCCAGATTATCAACTGTGTCGAAGTATAGTGTACCTTATCTGTAAAATGAAGAAATACCAGTCCCAAATATGCTATGGGAGGACCGGGGAGGAACGGAAGCACACAGCCGGCCAACCCGGCTATCATGCAGAGGGCGCTTACTATAATCAGAATAACATCCAGCATAACCTATCTTAGTTTAATATATGCACAAAAATACGGTATCTTTCAATATATACAAGGACACATCAAAACTTTATATCATCCTTGTTATCTTCATTTACCCACCCCTCCCATTCAACCGGAAAGTTTGAAGAAAAACTCTTTTAACTTACCGTAACAAAGAAATAGTACTAACTTTGTACGTCTAAAGATTGAAAGCAAGCGGTAAATACTATCAATAAAAGACTTAATAGAATATGTTTCCCTTTCATCTTGTTTAATTTTTCTTGTTAACAAGCTCCTTTTTCTTTATCTCAAAACGTTTAATCAACGGTTCTTCATGCGCCTCATTCATCTTTGCTCTCATTTGAGAAATAATTTCCGGATGATCGGCAGCTACATCCTGCTGTTCTCTCGGATCTGTCTCCAAGTTGAATAACATCATTTTATCTTCTCCTTCTTTTCGGATATTTAAAATCAACCCTTTCCATTTTCCCATACGTATCGCTTTAGAACCTCCTCCCTCAGGATATTCCCAATATAAATATTCATGCTTAGGCTGTTCTTTGCCCAACAATTCGGGTACAAAACTAATGCCATCCGTACGAACCGATTCAGTATATCCAGCGAGTTCGCAGACAGTAGGCATAATATCCCATGAAGCACAAATATGATCACTGACACTCCCTGGCCTGATATGTCCTTCCCAGCATGCTATGAACGGAACTCGAATTCCACCTTCCCGAATAGAAGCTTTTCCCCACGGATATTCCGACTTAAACGGCTTGGCACTATCGAACCACGGCGAATCACTTCCGCCATTAAATGTAGGCCCGTTATCACTGGTAAAAATTATGATCGTATTTTCATAGATACCCAACTCTTTCAATTTCGCTACGAGTCCGCCAATTTGTTCATCCCAATAGCTAATCATCGCAGCGTAAGTAGCACGAGGATAACGACAGGGGAAATATCCCTTATTACCTAAATAGGGTTCTTCGTCACCAAATTTCTCTACATAATGTTTGACCCAGCGTTCTGGAGCCTGCAATGGTACGTGCGGAAGCGGTGTGGTCCATGCCAAAAAGAAAGGTTTATCTTTACTTTCTTCGACAAATTTCAGAATCTCATCATACATAAGATCACAGCTATATATTTTTTGAGTATATTTAGCATAACTTTTTTCATCAAGCGGATCGGCATCTTCGTCAAGTTTAGTACCGGGAATCAGCAATTTATTATCTGTCAGATATTCACGCCGTTCATTCCTGTAAAGAAATGGAGGATAATAAGTATGGGCCTGGCGCTGACAATTATATCCATAAAAAAATCAAATCCCATCTTGTTGGGAGTACCTTCCGAACCGGGGTAACCCAATCCCCATTTGCCGACAATTCCCGTACGGTATCCGATTTGCTGTAACAAATGCGGAAAAGTGACCGTCCCTTCCAACAACGGGCGTTGTCCTTCCAAGCTAGAGTCTGCCAGCATGGCTTCATGACTCCACACATTCCCCCGACTTCCCATCTCATCATTACCACGGATATAAGCATGTCCGCTATGAAGTCCAGTAAAAGTAATGCAGCGGGAAGGGGCTGATACGGCAGTCCCAGCATAATTCTGCGTAAAACGCATCCCATTCGCGGCCAAAAGATCAATATTGGGGGTCTCTATTTTTTCCTGCCCATAACATCCTAACTCCGCATATCCCAAATCATCCGCCAATATGTAGATAATATTAGGTCGGGTAACTTTTTCCTGTTTCTGGCAAGCGGTCAAAGCCAGACTTCCTCCCACTAAAGGAAAGAAAAATGTTTGAATTCTTTTTACATTCATAATGTACTGATTAATTAAGTATTTTATTTAAGTTCTTTTTTGTAATCAACGATTGCCTCCAGACGGACCGGTCCGGGAAACGTAACTTCTATCCGCGCCGGAGGAAGTCGGATTTTTTTATCACGGAAAATGATAATACCTATCTGATCACGTGACAATTGGATTCCACACTGTTTCATAAACGGAAACAAATCCTGCCCAACTGCAATAGACATATCTTCTACCATCTCCTCCCACGTAAGCTTATATTGCGGAGTCTCCTGCCAACGTGTATGCTGGATCCATTTCCAACGTGTATACCAAGTCGGACCATACGTATCATCAAGCCTTTGCCAAATATACCATGTTTTATTCCAGTCTTTAGTTTTTCCGAACCGTTCGCGAAGCGCTTCATTTTCATAATACTTTGTAAAGTCTATGTCTTTAAAATAGGCTTCTTTGAAAACTTTGTCACAATATCGGTTAGGTTTCGACAATAAATCCGAATTATACATAGCATTTATTTTCCCCTGGAACCATCCTGCATGTGCCTCTCCCGAATTTGGAATAGGAGGCACCCCTGCCGTTTCTCCTTTATCATTGACAGGACCTTTCATCGTATGCGCCAATTCATGGGCGTAAATAGATATAATGCCATCCGGATTCAAGCTGATTATTCCATTTTCTTTAGGCTTGAAAGCATTTACTGCCCAACCGCCGCCATTGCCAGCACACAATAAAAGATACATTGGTTCCGAAGTTGGCTTCGAGGGATACCATTCGTATATTTGTCGGGTAATTTTAGGAAATTCAGCAGTAATGACATTCAGTAACGGTATTATTTGATTTTCGGCATAATAGACCACTATTCCATCCGCGTTTACTTCTTTTTCCGGATAGATATCTCCGCCTCCACCAGTTCTGGCGGGAAAGAATCCTCCTACAGGCTGTTGCTCCCGACAAAGCCACTCCAAAGTATTTGCCACAAGTTCGTTAATGACCTTGTTGGCTGGAAGTTCTGCGTCTTTTCCGGTATAGTCAAATCGCGATGCATTTCCAAATACAATGACACGTCCCCTTCCGAAGACACGCCTCATTTGTACCGATTTTCCTTCATACCGTTCATCAACTGTCCATGAGTCTGTTGGTACAAAAGAGGTTGCTTTTAAGTTTCCTTCCTGCACATTGGCGCCTAGTTCCGTGTCAAAAACTTTCAAGAGTGTATTCAAGCTCCAGTCCTGCTTCCTATCTTCGGAAACAGGATGAGCCATAATGACTAATCCCCCTCCTTTTTCTACAAATGCTTTAAGGGAAGCTATCTCTCGTCCGGTATAAGGTTGTGCTCCAGGAATAGTCTGGTCTGTGACAACCACGTTATACTTGAGATTAGGACACCAGGCAAAAGGACGTATGCCGTTTTTCAGATCGTATGGGATACGCCTGCGGCTAACTCCTTCGTCCGAAAGCACACTGTTTAGTGCCGCATGACTGGCATGCGCTCTATACCCCAACTTATGCAAACGGGGAGGAAGCTGCCACATGGTAGCAAAATCACATTGATGAGCCACGTCCAACAAAACATTATATCCATTGTCATTTTTTAGATTAAGCGGAATCTTCGGACTATGTTCATAATATGCTAACGGAAGTGTTTTCCCAGTATGCCAATACTGGGTAATGTCCAGTCCGGTCATATCTTGCGAGTAGGCTATAAAGCAAGTTACAAACCAAAGAATAAAATGTAATAGTATTCTTTTCATTATATTTAGTGTTGAGATTGTTCTTAATAATAATTATCCTTATTCTACTATTTAAAATTTCAGAATTTTGTTTTCTTACCCGTACTCTCCTTCAAAGCTTCAAACTCGTCTGTCAGTTCTTTTACTTTATCGGGATACTTCTCTGCCACATTATGTTGTTGTCCGATATCTTCTTTCAAGTTATAAAGCAGACAATGGGGATGATTGCGATAAGGCGGAATCAAAGCCCAATCTCCTTTTCTGTATGCGTAATTAAACATACCTTCAATGACCAACGCTTCGCGCCCTTTCTTACTTTTGCCCAAAAACGCCTTCAGAGTACTTCGACTATCCAGTTTATCCGGATAAGTCACTCCCAACAGTTTCGCAAACGAAGCTAGCAAATCCATCTGACAAACAAATGCATCGGACACCTGAGGTTTGACAACGGCCGGCCAGCGCAACATAAACGGAATACGTACTCCACCATCATACATCGTTGTTTTCCATCCCCGTAAGGGACCGGCCGGACGATGTTCACCAACCAGTTCTACTGCTCGATCTTTATATCCGTCGTCCAGTACCGGCCCATTATCACTTGTCAATACAACAATTGTATTTTCCGTCAAGCCTAACGCATCCAATGTATTTAAGAATTCATCCACACACCAATCTGCTTCTAGAATTACATCTCCCCTAGGTCCCATCCCCGACTTTCCAGCAAAACGTTCATTAGGAACTCTGGGCACGTGTGGCTGATGCAATCCATAATAAAGAAAGAAAGGACGGTCTTTATTGTCAACAACAAACTGTTTTGCTTTTTGTAGAAACAGTTCGGCCATGTCTTCATCACGCCATTGAGCAGCCTTTCCACCTTTTTGAAAGCCGATACGAGATACACCGTTCACTATCGAACCAGCATGTCCTACACTAGGATGCATCTGAAGTAATTCCGGATTATCTTTCCCCGTCGGCTCACCCGGAAAGTTTTTCCGATAATCAACAAAAAGCGGATCATCCGATTCAAGCCCTACCACCTTATTGTTTTCCAAATACACACAAGGTACTCTGTCATTTGTAGCCGCCTGAATAAAAGAATAATCATATCCTATTTCCGAAGCTCCCGGAAAGACCCTTTTATTCCAATCCACATTGCCGTCGCCCAAGCCAATATGCCATTTTCCGACAGAGCCTGTAATGTATCCGGCCTGCTTCATCACTTTGGGTAGTGTGATCGCTTCCGTATCAATAATAAGTGCAGCATTTCCCGGTAGTATCTTCGCGGCAGGATTGGTCCAAGGATATCTGCCTGTCATTACAGAATAGCGGCTGGGAGTAGAAGTTGCGGCAGTACAAAAACCCTGAGTAAAACGAATCCCTTCACCGGCAAGACGGTCCATCCCGGGAGTAAGTATTCCGGTAGCTCCATAACAACTCAAATCTCCATAACCCAAATCATCCGCTACGATCAATACAATATTAGGACGTTTTTTGTCAGTATCCAACTTGACTTCCGGATTTTCATAAGCTGACACAGTCGTCACTCCTGTTGCACCAGCCATTAAACACAATAAATATTTCATCTTATTTGATTAAATAGTTACTTTGAGTAGTTCAGAAATTAGTCTTAAATTTCTGAGTGTCAAAGCTCCATGTTTCTCCTTGATCACTTTTAATTTGAAGTCGATAATAATAGTTTGTATTGGGTTTCAAATTCTCTAACTTATAAAAAAGAGTTCCGTCAGAAGGAATCGAGATTTCCTGCACATTACTCCATTCTACAACACCTGCTCCTCCTTTGTTGCCTTTCACAAAGGTTAACCCATCTTTTGTATCCCAATATAAATAGGCTTTAGCATTAGTGCCTGTTTCCTTAATATTAAAATGAACTATTGCAGAACTGGAAGTAATTTCTGAACTCTCTATTCCAAGCATCTCAATGGTAGCTGGCAATTTCTCCAAATCCTTCATGTTTTCAGAAGAAAGATATTCAGGCATTTCTATATCAGATAAAATAGATATCGGCTCAGGACGCTTAGATAATAGAGTATTAAAACCTCCTGTCTGCATAAAGAATTTATTATCCTTTGTTTTGCCCCAATTCTTGTAGCTACTCTCATCGAGATTCCCCGTAGGAGACATAGTATTTATTGGATACCATTTACCATTACTATCTTTTAACCAACCTCGAAAATCTACCTGACGTAAAACATGATTACTACGTTCTTTTTCCGCGGCTCCAGGAACTTCGACAAAAGCACCAGTTGTCAAATAATTAATAATACCAGATTTATTATATTTCTTTCCACAGCCCAATAATTTCCATCGTTTTATAGTTGTATTCCAGTAATAACTATAATAGACATCGTATGGGATACCTGGTATTTTTTTTATAGCTAAAACCTGTGTAGTACCATGCATCTTTTCATAAGGATTTTCTCCACGAGCTTTTACTCCGGTACCCTCATGATTAAAACCGTCAATATAAAATCCTTCCCCAACAGCGATTAAATGACTAAACTTTTCTGATGCTGGCGGTTCCGCATTGGCAGCAAAACTCCATAATGAGAAATTTAAGCCACCAAACTGTTGATTCTGAGCATTCCAAGTAGAACCATAATAACCAAATGGAGAGGTTATGGGCTGATAGCAATCAATCCAAGGAGTGGCAATTGTATTCTCATGTACTGCCATAACAACTTCAGAAGGATCGGTATTATTTCTAAAACCACAATGGACAGCAAGAGGACGCCAACGTAATACTACGGCTTTTAACTTCTCCGCTGCTTTACCTGTTAGATTTACACCTTTTACATAGGCAATTTCTTGGTTTTGTTTAACAGAAGCTATTTTCATTCCTAATTGATAACGCCCCGGTTTATCTATTTGAAATATAACCGTATCTTGAGAAGAAAACTTTTCAAATCCACCTGTAGATTTTAATTTTAGCAATTGCTTTTGATTATCCAAAAGTAGTTCGATTTCAGACTCATGCTGCACTTCAGGCACTCCTAATATAGGAACAACCTTCAATTCCCCAGCATTTATAACATCTATTCCCCATACTAGTGTATCTGAAATATTTGACCATCCTTTCGTATATTTATAAAACTTGCCCTGATTTTCTTGTTCTCCATTTTTTCCAGATTCTATAACATTAGTCAACCGCCCTACAGGAGAGAAAAAGACTCTATTGACATCTATTTCAATTACTGAATTTTCTTTATCATCTTGCTTTATCTCTACATTTTCCGGAAATTCCGAGCTATTTTCAGAACAAGCATAAAAAACATTGCTAAAACATATTACTATAAGGAATATAAATTTTATCTTCATATACTCTTGATTTAAACGAGTCCACCACAAAAGTAGACTCGTAAATTATTTTATTTGTAATAAGGATTTTGTATCAATTGTGGCATTCGTTCGATTTCACTAAGCGGCACTGGCATCAGATAATGTTCCCTACTAAATGAATTTGTCAAGAAAGGATTGTTTTGTGGTTCCTTGAAGAACTCGATAATAGAAGTTCCTGCAATATTCCATCCTTTAAAATGTTCATTAAGAGCTTCCGCCTTTTTCCACCGCCGTAAATCCCAAAAACGTTGATTTTCAAGGTAAAACTCAATCTGCCTTTCCTGACGTACTATTTGTCGCAAGACTTCCTGATCATCTTTTTTCCCTTTCCAATCGGAAGTAGCATGTTCCAAAGATTCCTCTATAATCGGAATTCCTGCACGAACCCTGACTTTATCTATATAATTTCTTGCGATAGAATAATTAGCAGGATTGCCTGTTTCTATCAGTGCTTCGGCATAGTTCAAATATAGTTCTGCCAATCTGAAGACCGGAAAGGGATATTGTATCAATTTAGTAGTCAAACCCGGATGAGTAAACTTCTTATTCAAATATCCAGTGACGGAAAAATGAGTTGTCTGTCCGGTTTTCCAACCATGTGCACCTCCTGCAACCATCTTCAGTCCTCCAGGTACATAAGCCTTATTAAAAGCTAAATCAACAGCATTATATCGAGATATTTCATAATTACCATTCGCAAATCCAATCCATGAATAAAAACGAGGTTCACGATTCAAATGTAGTTTTATCGTCTGGTCGTTAGGACGATCGGCATACATATTCCCATCAAAGTTTTTCGGTAAATTAATTAACTCATAACGCTCTGAATAGCCATATTCTTCATCCTTATCAATAGGCAGACCGTTTTTGGTATAGAACAATTCAACCATTTGCAAAGTAGGGGCTGTTGAATTGGCCATGGCGAAAGGAGCCTGCTTGGTTTGTCTGACAGACGAGCGGATTTGCACATCATATAATGTTTCCGTTCTGTTATCCCCCATAATAACTTCACATAGATTGGCAGCATCCATAAAACAATACCTTACCCTGCGTTGAGCTTTACCACTTTCCGTGCTACTTGTAAAGCCCGGTTTTGCAGCCGTAGGTTCTCCTGCTTCAACATCACCATATAAATGATATACTTTTTCTGCTTCACGGATAGCGTCCAAAGTAACTTCTGCTGATTTTTCCCACTTTTTCACACTATACTCTTGAGAAATAAGATGCTTCCCATCCGCATCTACAAAGTCATTGTAAAATTCACTATTCCCGTTAAAAAGAGGAGAAGCCGCATAAAGATACATACGTGACCTTAACGCACGAGCAACGTGTTTTGTCGCTCTTCCAAAATTATTTGGAGTATGTGTATCAACCAATCCGGGCATAGCTTGCTCCAATGTTTCATCAATAAACTTTACAACATCATCATAACTACTTCTCGCAGGCATCTCTGAAAAATCACTTATGTCTGGATCAAATTTGTGCCTGATAATCGGAGAAGGTCCAAAAGCTTGTAATAAATGAAAATGATAATAAGCAATAAGGAATAATGCCTCTGATTTAAAAATCGTTCTTTCTTCCTCAATAGATACTGAAGCTTGATCTATTATATCTAAAAACTCATAACATTGACGTATCCCTATCATACACGTATTCCAAACTTCGCCTGCCAAAAGAGGTGCCGCCGGAGTATATTTACCAGCCGTCAGTACTCCACCATTTTCACCAGCTTTATAATATGAGGTTGTTTCTCCGCCTGTCAGACGATCTATGGGATTTACAGAAATAGTACTACCAATATTCGACATTCGCTTCTTAGGTAGATAGCTGTAGCATGAATACAAAAAACCTTCCGTACGGCTAGGAGTATTATAAGAATCTTCAATTTTTGCGCGTTCGTCAGGCATCACATCCAGATAATTACATGATGAGAACACCATGCTTACCATAACTATATATACAAAGATTATTGATTTCATAATTTTATATTTAATTGTTTATGGTCATTTGGAAACCAAAATTAATAGTGCGTTGAGTAGGATATTTCATTCCCGAACCACCTCCCATCTCGGGATCCCACAATTTAAAACTGGAAATAGTCAACAAGTTAGAACCACTGATATAAAACCGCATATTCTTTATGGTATATCCGATTTCCGCATTCTTCAATTTTAGAAATGAGGCATCACGCAACCAATAACTTGAATTTTGATTGTTATTCAGATTATCTTTTGAAGTTAACCGAGGATATTTGGCAAACTCATTGGGATTCGTAGTAGTCCAACAGTTTTCAGCAACAAAATCAAGAACTCCTCTCCGTGCCGTATTTGAATTTCCAACAAAAGGATGAAACCCACTCATCATCAATGACGTACGAGCCGCTCCTTGAAAGAAAAACGAGAAATCCAAATTCTTGAATTTAATAGAAGGGCCAAATCCATAGATGATTTCCGGCACCGTAGGGTATCCCATAGCTACACGGTCATTCGTATTTATCACGTTATCAGTGTTACCATTGACATCAGCGATATCTTTATATTTAATATCGCCCGGCATCAACGGGAAATTGGCAAATCCATGCGTTTTGTCATATGCGTCAAGCATCGCCTGATCCTTTATAAGTCCGTCGGATATGTATCCATAAATAGTATTAACAGGATTTCCAATCGTAGAGACATTCGGATATTGCCGGTTCAACGGTTCGTCACGTTTCAATATTTTATTATGTGCATAGGTAAAAGTACCTTTAAAAGATATAAACCAATTTTTATTAAACTGTTTATTATAATCCAAGCTTGCGTCAATTCCCTTATTTTCCATCTCACCCAAATTTGCTGAGATTTTTGTTGCACCAGTTCCTAGCATTGCCGGAATAGAAGCTCTTTCCATAAAAATATCCGTCCGTTTTTCTTTAAAGAAATCAATAGAAAATGCTAAATCATAGAATATACGGGTATCCAAACCCACATTTATTTTTTCACCGACTTCCCAAGTAAGATTTGGATTTGCATATCTAATCCATGTTGGTCCGGACAAGGTTTTGCTTTGTCCAGAAGAACCTGTACCTGTCATAAAAGCAATTCCTGCATTATTTAAATCCTCCAGAAATGTAAACCTTCCAGCTCCGGTCTGGTCATTACCTACTAATCCCCATGAAGCACGCATTTTGAACTGTGGGAGAATATTTTTCAACGGCTTCCAAAAATTTTCTTCAGCGATATTGTAACCCAACGCAACAGAGGGGAAAAAGCCAAACTTTTTACTTTTAGGAAAATTCTCAGAGCCATTATAACCAAAATTTGCTTCTATCAAATATTTATGACTAAACGCATAAGAGAGTCGTCCTGCAATCCCCTGTTTCCGACGAGGAAGACTTGTAAACAGATCAACCGGATCAGAGTTGTTTTCTTCCTGATTATACAACAGCATTGCATTAACATCATGTACTTTGTTGAATTTTCGATTATAATTCAACGTTGCTTGTATATATAATCTACGATCACCTGTAGTACTTCCTTCTGTTTTTAATTCCGTACTTTTCTCTGTACCGATAATACCCGTAGTATACTTACTAGTTGCCGGATCGGAAGAATTGATTTCATACTGATTAATGTTTCCTTTTCGAAGACTTTCGGAATAACTCCTGTTTTTATATGATATCAATGCATTAAATTCCAATCCTTTGACAAACATATCCAATTTCTGATTTATTCTCAAATTAGCTACTACTGTCGTTTGACTATAGCTGCTATAACCAGATACGTAATCTGCTACAGGGTTTACATAACTTCCATTAGGAGCACCAGACTTTCCTCCCCATCTAATATGAGTATCTTCCATTGATTCTGCAGGAAAGTAAATAGGGAAATCAACAGGATTTGCCATTAATGCACTTGAAAAGATACTAGCCACATCTTTTTCCGGTCCATCCCATTCTTTTATGGAAGCGTTAAGACCCAAAGAAACTTTGGTTGTCGAAGTCGCTTTTATATTCAGGTTATTTACAAAATCATAATTCCAGATATTCAAATTATTATTATACGAATAAAAGTTCTTACTTAATGACTTCAAATTACCATCTGTATGTTTCACGCTTGCACTCATGAAATAATCCATTCTTTTACTCCCTCCACGTATATTAAAATTAAATCGCTGTGCAAAAGAGTTCTTTTTAAACATCTCATTATACCAATCTACATTGGGATATAAATATGGGTTTATCCTATTCTCAGTTGCTTCAATTTGCTCTGAAGAGTAAACATCCAACGTAGCAGGTTCACGAGTTTGCGCCTCATTATACAGATTCATATAAGTAACGCCGTCTACCATTGTCGGCACATCTGTTAGTTGAGAGACAGCGCCTTCAACACGAAAGTTTATAATAGGCTTTGCCAGATCAGATCCATTTTTCGTCGTAATGATCATAACACCGTTAGCACCACGAGTTCCATAAAGAGCAGTTGCAGTAGCATCTTTCAATATAGAAAAGCTTTCAATAACTTCCGGATCAAGGGCATTTAATTGTACGGAATTAATTTCCACCCCATCCAATACAATCAAAGCATCCGTAGCTCCACTAAATGTTGAAGCACCACGTATCCAAAAATTAGCTCCGTCAGCACCCGGTTGTCCTGAACGTTGTACCGCAATAACTCCGGATAAACGTCCGGCAAAACTAGAACTCAAACTTGAAGAAGGAACTTTCAATTCACTTGGTTTTACTTGCTGAACTGAGCCAACCATACTTTCCTTTTTCTGACCGATGCCAAAAGCCGTAATAACAACTTCCTCCATCTCTTTCACATTTTCCTTCAACGTAATTGTTATATTTTGCCTATTTCCAACAACAACTTCTTGCGTCTCATAGCCAATATAAGAAATAACCAAAACAGATGTAGAGGAAGGAACGGTCAGATGATACAATCCATCAACATCGGTTACAGTACCAATATTTGTACCTTTCACCTGTATAGTCGCTCCAATGATAATATCTCCCTTGTCATCCTTTATCAAACCCTGAATAAGTTTTTTAGAATTACTTTGCTCCGATGTATTCACATTTTCTACACCTTTCTTTTTCAAAGCGATCTGGCGACCTTTTATTTCATACATTATAGAGGTTCCAGTCAACAATTGTCGTAGAACTTCTTCAATCTCTTGCCCAACAATTTTTACTGAAACTTTTCTGGAAGTATCAAGTAAATCATTGCGATACATAAATATAAATTCACTATGTTTTTCAATGTATCCGAGGATTTCTTTAATAGAAGTTTTATTAAACTCAAATGTGAATTTTTTTTCCTGCGCATAGGCAGAATTTGACGCAAAACTCCATAATGAGACTAATAAGAATCCTAATACAAGTATAATTTTCGTTAACTGTTTCGTTATACTTGCTCTTTTTAATTCATTTTCCATAAATTTGCAAAATTAATTATACTAATTAATAAAAGTGTTTTTCACTTAATCCGAGCAATATTCGCAGTATTGTTCGGATTTTCTAGCTTAATGTGGATTTCTGTTATATTTTCATATGTTTCATTTTTAAGATTAAACATTCCATTCCAAATTCTATTGTACAATTTCCTCTAGAGGTTTCAATATATAAATGTTATTTTGTTTAACAGAAGTAAAGCCACCTGTCGATGATAATCTTTCCAATGCCTCGTGTATTCCACATTCCAAATCTATTTTGCCGGACATTATTACTTGGGAAATTTCTTCACTGCAATGAATGCTAACACCATAATAACGGCTTAACTTTGCTAAAATTACACGTAAAGGTTCATTATTCAATGATAGTATACCTTTAGTCCAAAGTATATATTCTTCCGCATTCACATGAGACTTCCGTATCAGGCCATTCGATAGAATGGTAGCTTTGTTGTCAGGAGTAAGAATCAATTCTTTACCAGATCTACTCTTTATATTTACCTTACCATGTAACAGTACAACTTCCGCATCATCTGAGGTATCACTATAAGCATTTATATCAAATGCAGTTCCTAACACCTGAACATCAAAACCGGATGTTTGTACAATGAAAGGAACTCTTTTATCAGGTGTCACATTCAAAAAAACCTCACCTTCAACATATATTTCTCTACTTTTTTTCGAGAATACGCGTGGATAAACAACTTTTGTTCCGGCATTCACATACATTTGGGTTCCGTCAGAAAGTACTAAACGAGTATATTTACCTTTAGGAACAATAAGTCGATTGTAACCATCCGACTTATCTTCATTCACTTGCCCATTATCCACTTGTTGTTCATTAATGCTGACTACTCCATTTGTATTGTATGCCACTATAGCTCCTTTGTCAACTGTCACAGTTTTATCATCAGAAAAAATTAACTGTATTTCTTCCGTTTCGTCCGAAACTTCTTTCAACGTAAACGCAATTTCCTCCAGCCTGTCATCTTTCATCCTCCAGTCAACTGTCATAAACAAGAAAAGCAAAATAGCAGCTACGGCAGCCGAAGCACTCCAATATAGAAGTAGATGTCTTCTATGTACTATTTTTCTTCTTGGTGACGCGACCTGCTCCAAAGGAGCAGTCTGCTTGCGTATAGAAAATAATAATTCACTCAAATCAGAAGTTACAAGGTCATCTTTCAGCAAAAGACTTTTTTCCCATTCCTGCTGCAACATCGATAAAAGTTCTTCTTCAGAACGATGATTTATTTCTTCACGTAGTTTTCTATACTGTTCGGTAGTAATTTGTCCGGCAGTATATTTTGCAATTAATTCATTTATATCTTCTCGGCTCATACAATTCTAATCTTTTATAAGTAATAGCCACAAACACATAAAATATACTAGTCATACATACATGTTATACAACATATATCACACAATATCTTAGTGAAAAAAGAAATTTAGAAAAATAAAAAGAGGAAAAAAGAAAGATACTCTAACTCTTTACGAATAAGTTTAAGAGATGCAGAAAGCAGATTCCTAACAGATTGTTCCTTTAACTGAAGCATCTCCGCAATCTCTTTAACTGAATAGTTATCTTCTTTATTTAATTCAAAGACCTTTTGTTGACGTGGAGATAATAATGATTTAGCTTTTTGTAGTTTCGCCAAAAAAGAATCAAAATCAATTTTTTGAGTAGTCATTTGTTCCGAATAAGCTGCATCATTTATTAAAACAAGATAGTCTTCCATCTGCGGATGATTTAGCCGATAACGGAATTCTCGCAATACTAAGTGATAAGTAATAGTGAACAAATATGATTTAAAAGAGCTATCTGTATCAATAGTATGATGATTCGCCCATATTTTGACGAATGTTTCTTGTACTATTTCTTCAGCAGTAACCTTAGATTTCACCAATGAATAAGCAAAACGAAACAACAGCGGGACCCACTTTTTATACAAATAGGTATATGCTTCATAAGAGCCATTTTTTAACAACTCCAATAATTGTTTTTCATCGTATTCTATATACATAACATTCTGTATACATTCAATAGTAATGCGCAAAAGTAGAAAATAATATATTTTTCTCCAAACATACTCATAAATACTTTTTAATATCTTACCTTTCAACGATACATTCTGGTTTCCGTCTATTTATTCATCTAATATGCAATAAACTCAAAACGTTGCAAATTTCCGTCCACGTTTGCCCCATTTACATAAATAAAAACTATCTTTGCGTTTCAGAATCCCGAAAGACGAAAGAAATGGAGCAAATAGACAACCTAAAAGAGCTTATCAATCAAGGGGACGTGGACACAGCGATTGAGCAATTGGACCAGCTTCTCCAAGACACTTCTGTCGAAAAAGAGAAAGATACTCTTTACTATTTACGGGGAAATGCCTACCGGAAAAAAGGAGATTGGAAACAGGCACTGGATAATTACCAGTTTGCCATTGATATCAATCCGGAAGGTCCTGCCGTTCAGGCAAGAAAAATGGTAATAGATATCCTCAACTTCTACCACAAGGATATGTTCAATCAATAAAAGATATGTTTAATCAGTAATCGAACTCAAAGATAACGTAATAAATAAAGATTATGGCAAAAATCAAAGGAGCAATCGTAGTCGACACGGAGCGTTG
>OGXP01001365.1_pt1 | contig 20948 bp, 15 predicted proteins | sample 1576351 | NCBI WGS metagenome assembly OGXP01 (sample SAMEA3541517, study PRJEB24748) | human gut metagenome | biome: human gut; feature: human-associated habitat; material: faeces | place: China | collected 2012
AAGCTATTTAAAACATTTATTATTTTATTTACAGACTTTTTTTCACACCCTCAAAAAAATTTTTTATTTAAAAAACAAATATATATTAATTCAATTCTTTTAAAAGAACACAGTGAATTTTTAAAAAATATTATCATTGAATGGAAAGATAAAAAGACTGCTTTAGCAGAAATGGAAGCAAATCATATTTTGGTAACTTTAAAAGATGATATAAAAGAAAAATATTTTAAAAATTTAAATTTTCTTTTAGAAAAAACGAGTCCATTAAAGATTATAAAAGATAAATATATATTTTCAATAGGAAGAAGTTTAGATTTAAAAGAAAGAAAACTACTTGATTTTCTCGAAAGTGGGGAATGTGAATTATATTCATTAAAAGAGATATATAATAAATTTATACTAGCAGATTTAATAAATTTTTTTAGTATAAATAAGTTAGAATATCCTGATTTTAAAGTTTTAGTTTCAATTTATAATTTTTCAGAAAATGATAAGGGTTATTACAATTTACTAACACAATTTTTTAAAAAAGAAAATAATAATATAGATAAGATTAAAAAAAAGTTTGAAAATAATAATTTAGAGTTTTTTAATAAAATATTACTTCAAAAAACTTTTTATAATAATTCAAAAGAAATTTTAAATATAGAGGAGAGAGAGAATATGGATGGAACTTTAAATATAAAATTTTTAAGAGACGGAAATGAATATTATTACTATCGTTTTTGCGGAGCAGAGGGAGATCACTTGGAATATCTTCAAGGGCTTGAAGAAGAAGAGCAAGTAAAAGTAGTATTTGAAGAAGATAAGAGTGGAGATTTAGATTTTAATAAAATTATAAGAAGTTTAGAAGACAAAGAACTTTCTAAAGAGCTTTCAAAAGAGATATCTTACAAAAAAATATTAAAAAATAAAGAGTTTAAAGAGAAAAATGATTTAACTTTTCCAAAAGTAACATATGCTGATATTACAGAAGAATTAATTCTTGGTCATATGAGAATAAAAAAAGATTATCTTCAAGATTCAGGAATTTGGGGATTTCAAGGACAAAGATGGTTAGAATTTAGATTTGAAAATATGCTTGCAGAACTTAGAGAAAAAGTAAATCTTTCACTGGATTATAATTTTAGATTAGTTCATTATAGAAATACCCAAAAAGAAGATATAATAAATATTTCAAGAGAACTTGTAACAAATTGGGAAAATAAAGAATCAGAAACAAATGATTTAGTAATTCAATTTCCAATAGATACAGATTATTTGGGAACAAATTATCTAAATGAAAATAGTTATGTTACAATGGAGTTTTATTTTGAACTTGTAATAACAGAGAATGATCTTGAACAAAAATTCATTTTTGGAATTCCTGTAAAAATAAAACTTTTAAATCCAGAACATAAAGATTATTCTTCAAATGAAGCAGCTACAATAGATTTTGGAACAAGTTCAACTTGTATTGCAATTAATAAAGGAAGTGCTAGAAGAGAACTATTATCTTTAGAAGAACCAGAAGAAAGAGGAGAACAAGCTTATGAAAATCCTACTAATCTTCTAATAAAAGATTGGCAAAAATTTTATGAAATATGGAGTCAAAGAGATATAAAAATTCCAATAATAAGAAGATATGAAAATATTTATGATAAAGATGGACTTTATAATCAAGGGCATGGGCTTAAAGAACAGCTAAGACAACATCCTGATAAAGCTGAACTAAACGCAGAAATAAATCAACTAAAATTAGTACCATATAAATTATTGACTTTAAAAGAAGAGGTAAAACTTTATCCTTACTTTATTCCACAAATAGGAATAAAAGAAATAGATCTTGTAAGCGAATATGAAAATCAAAGCGAAGTAAAATTTGATATAATATCATTTTATGGGTATCTTTTGGGAAGAGCAGCTTTTTCTCCTTTAAATGAAAAAATTATAAAAGAATTTTATGTAACTGTTCCTGTAAAGTTTGAAGAAAATGTAAAAAACTCAATACTTAATAGTTTAAAAAATGGAATAAAGTTAGCAGTTCCAAAACCAATAAGAGAAAATATAATAGTTGAAGTAGGACATGAAGAACCAGTAGCTTTTATGGGAGCAATATGCGGTAATAAAACATTAGTTAATACAAAATGGGGAGTAAATTCAAAATTTGCTGTTTTTGATTTTGGAGGAGGAACAATAGATTTTGCATTTGGAAAATATAGAAATTCAGATGAAGATTTAGAGGAAGAATGGGATTATGATCGTATAATAGATGTTATAAATACTGCTGGAGATGAAAAAGGTGGAGCAGAATATATGATTCATAAACTTTCTTATTATATTTATAAAGCAAATGCTGAAAAAATGAAAGAAGAAAGAATTCCTTTTGTAATTCCAGATGGAGAAAATGAAATAGAATTATTCCCAAGAGATTTGCAAACAGGAAAAACAAAAACAGCTATAGCAAATGTAAATAAATTGAATGAAGATATCTCAAGAAAAATATTTGAAAATACAGATGAAGAATTACAGACAACATTAGAACTTCAAGATGAAACAGGAATGCCTAAAAGAATTGAACTAGCAATAGAAAGAAGTCTTTTAGAGACTCATTTAAGAGACCTTATAACAAAACAGGTTCAAAACTTTAAAAAACTCCTTTTTGAAAGTTTTAAAAATGAAAAAAACATATATGATAATCTTCATATTTTTAGAGCAGGAAATGCTTCAAGAAGTACAACTTTAAAAGAAATATTAAATGAAGAATTTAAAGAACTTTTAAAAATAGATGAAGGAGCTATTCACTTTATAGAAGAAGATTCAGTTCATGGAGTAAGACCAAAAACAGCAGTAGCTTTAGGTGAATTAAACTTACAAAATTCAGATAGTATAGGAGTTGTGTTTAGTAATAAATTAGAAAAAGATGAAGTTCCTTTTGAATTTAATGTAGGATGTCCTAATATAGATAATGATAGTGAATTTTTAGAAATAATTTCAATGGGAAGCATTGATAAAGAATGGCAAAGATTAGGAAGAGCTAACAAGCAAAAATCTGAATTTATAGTGCACTATACAAAAAATATTGGTATGGAAGAGCTTAATAATAGTAATATTAAAATTTTTAACGTTATTGTTGAAAAAGAAGAACTTGAAAATGGAAACATAGTTTGGATAAGACCAAAAACAGCCAATAAATTAGAATATATTATAGCTAGAAAACAGCCAGATATGGAAGAAGAAGGAAAAGTTATTGAATTACCAAGATATTAAGGAGAGGATACTATGAGTTGCTTTAGTGATGAAGAAAAAATCCCGAATATAAAAAGAAATGAAGATGAAATAAATATAGGAGAACCAGAAATTATAGGAATAGAGGAAGAAAAATTGTCAGATGACAAAAATAAGTTAAAAAAATATATAGAAAAAAAATTTGAGAAAGAATCAATAAAAGCAAGCAATAAAATAAAAGAACTTGAAGAAAGATTAAAAAAAATAGAAATTAAAATAAAAAATATTGAGGAGCAAAAAGAAAATAAAGAAAGAGAGATAAAAAATATTTTAAATAATAAAGATAAAGAAATATTAGATCTTAATAATAAACTATTATCTAAAGAAAAAGGACTAGAAAATTTAAAATCAGAAAATGAAAAAGAAGTTTCTAATTTAAAAAACATTTTAGATAATAAAGATAAAGAAATATTAAATCTTAATAATAAATTATTATCTAGAGAAAAAGAACTAGAAAATTTAAAATCAGAAAACGAAAAAGAAGTTTCTAATTTAAAAAATATTTTGAGCGATAAAGATAAAGAAATACTAAATTTTAATAATAGATTTTTATCTCAAGAAACTGAATTAAAAAGTTTAAAAGTAAAAAATGAAGAAGTTTCTAATTTAAAAAACATTTTAGATAATAAAGATAAAGAAATATTAGATCTTAATAATAAATTATTATCTAAAGAAAAAGAACTAGAAAATTTAAAATCAGAAAATGAAAAAGAAATTTCTAATTTAAAAAATATTTTGGGCGATAAAGATAAAGAAATATTAAATATTAACAGTGTATTGTCATTTAAAGAAAGTGAATTAAAATCTTTACAAGCAGAAAACAATACAAAAATTTCTAACTTAGAAAATATCCTAGAAAACAAACAAAAAGAACAAGAAAAACTAGAAACAGAAAGTAACATAAAGATTTTAGGATTATCAGATATTATCAGAGAGAAAGATTCAGAAATATTAAAACTTAAAAACACATCAGAGTTAAATAATAGTGAAAAGAAAAATCAAATAGAAGACCTTCAAAAAGAGTTGATTGATCAGAAAAAAGAAACACAAGAATATAAATATTTATTTGAAAAATATGAATCTATTTTAATTAAGCTATCAGAAGAGCATTTTAAAGGTTTGAGAGAAAAATTAAAAATAAGCTCTTTAAGAACAAAAGAAGATTACTTGAGAATGGCTTGTTTAACATATAATTTAGATATTTCTAAAATGTTGTATGATTACTATTCTATTGATTTAAAAAAAGAACCATTCGAAGATACAGATAGAGAACTTACAGATATAATAAATAAATTTTTTATAGATGAGAACATAACAACTTGGGATGTTTTTATAATTCCTGATGAAAAATTTGATAAATCTTCTATGTACGATATTGATAGACCAGATAGAGCTTTTGCAAAAGTTGAAAAAGTTTTTTGTCCAGGAGTAAAATTAAAAGAAGATAGAGTTAGTTTAAGAGCAGTTGTAAAAGGAAAATAAAAATGAAGAAATTATATCTACATCACAGAGAGAATTACATAAAAACACTCGGTCCAGGAGAAAGATATGTAATATGGGTTCAGGGGTGTGTACATAATTGTAAGGGGTGTATAGCCCCTGAAACACACTCTTTAAATGAAAATGGTTACTGGATAGAAATTGATAATATTCTAAGAGAAATAAATCAAAGTAAAAATTTAAGAGGTATTACTATTTCTGGAGGAGAACCTTTTCTACAGGCTGAAGCCTTAATATATTTATTAAAAAAATTAAAAAATAAAAATTTAGATATAATATGTTATACAGGCTTTTTATATGAAGAAATTTTAAAAGGAAAAGTTCCTTTTGGAAAAGAACTTTTAAATTATATTGATATTTTAATAGATGGAAAGTATATAGAAGATTTAAATAAAGAAAATTATTTAAGAGGCTCTGAAAATCAAAGAATTATTCATCTTAAAAATACTTATAAAAAGAACGAAGAGCAGATACTTAAACTTAAAAATAGGAATATTGAAATAAAAATTATAGATGAAACAACTTTTTTTATCGCAGGAATACCTCCAAAAAAAATGGAAAAAGATTGGGAAAAAATTAGAGAAAAAATATATAAAAAATAAGGTGAGAATATGAGCGGAAGAAAAAAATCGGAAGTAGTAGATTTGTTATCTACAGGAAGTGAAATAAGAGCAAATGTTTTAAAAAATAAAATTAATAGTATTGAAAAATCAAATGCTGAAAATAATACATTATTAAATGAAATTAAAAAGTTAAAAGCTGAAGTTAATATATGTTTAACAAATGTTGATAAAGAGGTCGATAAAAAATACTTTCAGGAATTAAATCTTTTATTAGAGCAGGTAGAAAAAATAAATTTATGGTCTGCTAATATAAAATTAAATTCTTTAGAAGAACAGATAAATTCGTTAAAAAAAGTAAAAGAAGCTTTTAAAGAAATAGATTGTCATGCTGAAAAACTAAGAGAAGTAATAAAATATAAATCACATTATTGTGACGAAGAATACAGAGAAGCTTCAAAATTAGTTCAAAGAGCAAGAAAGTGTCAAAATGAAGTAAGTCAGATTGAAAAAGAAATTTCTGAAATAGTTAGAAAAAATTATCAAATTATTGAAAAAGGTAAAAGCTTAAAAGAAGTGAAAAAAGATATTGTTTCTCAATACAATAATCTAAAAGAAAGATCGCAAGCTGATAACAATAAAGAGCAGATAATAAAAGAATTTCAAAATATAAGTAGAGAATGGGCAGAAAAACTTTTAAAGAAAGAATATAACTCTTTAGAAAATGAAATACAATTATTAACAGTTAAAGGATCTGCAAGTGAAATAAATAATCAGGCTCAAGATATGTTTGATAAAATAACAAAAGTAAGAAATAAAGTTATTAGTAAAAAAGAAGAGTATGAATTAAAAAAACAACAAGCTGAAAGAGAATTTAGGGAAATTAAAGAAAAACTTGCTGGAATTAAATATGATGATTTAGAACAAAATATGATGAATGGTACAGATGAGCAGATAGGACTTTTTGAGTTTGAAAAAAATTATTCAAGAATATCCACAGAGGAAACTTATAATAAATTAATAAAACAGGTTCAAGAGGAAATAAAGAATGAAAATTTTGATAAATCTTTTGGAACTTTAGAAAAATTAAGAGAAACTCTTGAAGATGCAAGTCATAAAGCAACGCTTCAGTATGAAAAATTATTAAAAGAACAAGATATTATGGGGAAAATAGCTGCAGCTGCTTATGAGTTAGGATATGATGTGTCAGTAAAATGTCTTAATGAAGATATAAGAGATGGTTATACAGTAGAAGCTATAGCAGGGGATGAAATTGTTAATTTTGATAGAATATCTGTTGATGAAAATGGAAATACAATAATTAATTTAGATCATCATGAAAGTAAATCAACTTGTGGAAATTCAATGAAAAACTTTATAAAAGCTCTTAGAGATCAAGGAATTTTTATAACAGATATAAAAGGAGAAGATGGCCGTTCTGTAATTTATTCTGAGCGAACAGTAACAAAAGAAACTAATAATAAAAATATTTCACAAACTAAGAATTAAAGGAAGGGATAATTAAAAATGGCATTAGAAATAGAAAGATTATATGAATGGTTTTCAAGTATTGAAATAAATGAATACAATATTTTTGATATTTTCAGTAATGAAGATAAGAGAAATTTAATGTATAAATATTTTAATAAAAGAGAAAAAATGGAAGAACTTTGTGAAGAACTTATAGAAAGACAAGAAAAAGAAGATGAAAGATATTTAAAATTTATTGAGAATACAATTTTATTATATCCTATAACAAAAAAATTAATTTTTAAGTTAAATGAAGAGCAGTTAAAAGCAGAGGGAAAAACTCTTCCTGCTCTGCTTAAAAGTAATAAATATGTAGGTGGATTTTATAATGGACTTCTAAAAGACTTTAAAGAACTTCTTAATAAAACTAAAAATAATTCAGCAATTAAAAAATTAAATGAAGAAATGGAAGAACTAGATGACAATATAGAAGAATATAAAAATCAAATAGAAGAAATAAAGAAAAAAACAAATAAAGAAACTATCTCTAAAGCAGCCGAAAGAGAAAAATTAAAAAAAGAATATGAAGAGCTTATTATTACAACAGATATAAAGAAATTAGATGAAGATATAGAAAAATATGAGGAAGAAATAAAGAAAATAAAAAGTGCAAAGAATGCAAAAGTAAAAGAGAAAAATGAACTTTATCAACAGTTAAAAAAACTTGAGTCAGATGAACTTGAAGATAAAGAAAGAGAAGCTATAAAAATACTTGCAAGTATTTGGCAAAAAGATGAAAGCGAAAATTAAGGGTGATGATATGGTAAGAGAATATCAAAAATGTGAAAGACTTTTAGGACAAATAGATAAAGCTTTCAGAGAATATGGGAAAAATAGAGTATTTCTGCTTGGAGATAATTTAAATGATATTTTTTTAAGAGATATAAGAGTAGGAGCATATGGTATATTAGAAAATTTAAAATACTATGCTGAAACTACAAAAGAATTTAAATGGTTTATATATATTCCTTCAAATGATAAAACTAAAATGAAATGCTATAAAAAAGAAAAAAATAGACTAGAAGAAAAAGATTTAAAATGCTTCTATGAACCTAAAACGAATGATATGGCAAGTCGTGTTTTAAAAAATAGGATGAATAAACCTACAGTTGCAAATAAAGAAGCTGATGAAAAAGCTGAAGAAGCAATAAGTAATATGTCAGATGTATATTTTGAAAATGTCCTTAGAGTCCTTCATGACAGCAAAAGAAGAGAAGAAGCTTTAGTTTATATTGAAAATTTTGACTGGATAGCTGAATTTTATGACGATCAGAATTTAAAAAAGAATTATATAAAAAAAATTATGGAACTTGATAAACTTAAAAAAAATCTAGTTGTAGTGTCTTTAAAACAAATAAATATTTTCGAAGAAAAATTTTTTAATAAATTTGATGAAAAAGAAGTTTTAAATATAAATGCACCCAATAAAAAAGAAATTGAAATTTTACTTCATAGAATATCTTGGATGACTTTAGGATGTGAATTATCTTTGGACTATGAAATGCTTGCGTCACAATTTTCGAATTCAAATAATTCTTTAAGAGAATGTTCTAAAATCTTTAGAAAAAAATTAGAAGAACATAAAGAAAAATTATCATTAGAAGATTTTGAATTTAAAACAAAAGTAGAAGAAAAGGTCTCTTGGGATGATGTAGTTTTAAATAAAGATTTAAAAAATGATATAGAAAGAGAAATGAAGAAATTCTTAGATGGAGAAGCAGAACTTAAAAAAGGAATGATTTTGACAGGACCTCCTGGAACAGGAAAAACTTTTATAGCTAAGGCTCTCGCTAATAAAGGAAAAGTATACTTTATGTGTCCTAAACTTTCAGATTTAAAAGGACAATATGTGGGACAGTCTGCACCTAAAATTAAAGCATTATTTGAAGAAGCAAGGCAGAATGAACCAACTTTAATATTTTTAGATGAAATAGATACTTTATTTCCTTTGAGAGACTCAAATGATGGTGATTCTTATACAAAAGATATTACAAATGAATTTTTACAACAACTTGATGGAGTTGATACGGGTACTCAAAAAATATTTATTGTTGCTGCTACAAATAGAATAGAATCTATAGATCCAGCTGTAAGAAGCAGACTTGGAAAAGCTATAACTATTGATCTTCCAGGGGAAGAAGAAAGAGAAGTTTTATTTAAATCACTTTTGAAAAAAAATGGTTTGGATGATGGTTTTTGGAAAAACTTATCAACTAAATATTATAATGATTTAAAGAAAAGAAGTGACAAAATGTCAGGAAGAGATATAAAAAATTTCTGCTCTTATATAAGTAAATTTTTAGAAGAAGATGAGGATATAAAAAATCTTAATTCTGATATAATTTATAAAAAATATTTTGATATTGTATTTCAAAAAAGAAAAGAAGAACTTGTAGAAAATTTAAAAAGGACAACAGGAATAAAATGTTTATATCCAAGTGAGATTTCTAGTAATGAATTAATAGGAATAGATAAAATTAAAAATAAAATAAATAGTGTTGTAAGTCAGATTAAAGAGATACAAAAAGAAAAAAGAAAAAAATATAAAATAGATTTACAAAATGGTATTTTATTGTATGGTCCTCCTGGAAATGGAAAAAGTAAAGTAGTTGAAGAAGTTGCAAAACAACAAAATACTCTATTAATAAAAATAGAAAGTAAGGATGTAGTGGGTTATTCAACAAGAGATACTTTAGGAAATTTGGATGAAATATTTAGACAGGCTATTCAACTATCAAAAATTTGTGAAGAAGATGAAGGGGTAATATTATTTTTTGATGAATTTGATTCATTAGTTGGACCTGATATGAACAATGCTTTGAGAGGAACTATTCTTGGCTTACTTTCAGATGATAGAAATGGAATAAGAAGTAATGATTCTAAACTTATATTAATAGGTGCAACAAACTTCTACAACATAATAGATGAAGCAGTAAAAAGAAAAGGAAGATTTGATGTACATCTTCTTTTTGATAATCCTACAGAGGAAGTTGCTGTGATACTTATAAAAGAATTTTTTGAAGGAATGGATATGTGTATTTCAGTAGAAGATGAGGCTAAAACAATAAAAGTACTTTATAATGAATTAAAAGAACATGAATTTAAAGTAATATCAAATATGCTTAAAAATGCTGGAATAAGAGGAAAAGAATTTGAAGAAAGAATAGAAGAAGCGAAAAAAGATTTCAGAGTTTCAACTTCTGCAATTAGATCAGAAATAATAGAAATAAAGAGATATATTGTTGAAAATGAAGATATATCAGATAAAATTTTTGTAACAGACAGTATTTTAGAAAAATATAACAAAAATAGATAAGGTGGATTTTATGGTAACAATGGTATTTTTATATTTTACGATATTTATAACAGCGGTTTTTTCGCTATATATTAAAGTGTTCTGGCTTGATAAAAATTTATTTAATTTTCAATCAGAATATTTAATAAATAATATTTTTTTCTGGGGAATGTTTGGGATATTTCTTTCTGTATCTCTTTATAGGTTATTAAGAGACAAAAGATTAATATTTGAATTAATAAGAGCTTATGATGAATTAAAAAATATCAACACAGACAATATAGATGAGCACTATTCAAAAATTAATGAAAAATTTTTAGATGATAAAAAATATAAATATCTTAGTAAAAACTGGAGAGCCTTTAAAAATTCCTTGTTTTCTGCAAAAGAAAATAAATACTATCAATCAGTTGATGCAGAGGAATTTTATAATAAAGAAAATCTTCTACAAGAAAAAATGAATTTTAGATTAATGAATTATATTCCGCAATTACTTGTAGGTATTGGAATGCTTGGAACATTTTTAGGACTTTCAATAGGACTCGCTGATTTAAATTTAGGGACAGATGATATGAAACAGCTTGTAACCTTAATAAGTGGAACAAAAACAGCTTTTTATACAAGTTTGTATGGTATGTATTTCTCAATATCAATTTCAATAATTTCTAATATTTACCTTGGGTTTTATGAAGAAAAAATATTAATGCTTAAAAATAGTATTAATAGTATATTTAAAAGATATTTAAAAGATGAGAGAATAGAAGAAATTAAAAATGAAATGATCTTAGTAAGAAAAAATACAGAAGAACTTTCTTTAAATGTTGGTAAAGAATTAGTTAAAGGAGTACAAGAGTATAATAAAAGTAGCAAAGAGCATTTACATAACTTAACAGAATTGGTAAATACAAATATTAGTGGACTTGCAGATAATGTTTCAGGAGCATTTGAGGAAAAATTAGAAAAGATTTTTTCAAAAGACTTTATTCTTCCTTTTATAGAATTAAAAGAAAAATTAGTAGAAGTTTCAGAATATAATAACAAAGAAATTATAAAATATGCAAATAATGTTTCTAATATAAATAATAATCTTCTTCAAATAAAAGAGTTTTTTGAAACTTTCACAAAGAATACACTAGTTAATTTTAATTCTATTATGGATAGAATAGAAGATAAATACCATGAAATAGATAAAAGTACTGAAGAATCAAAGGAGTTATATATAAAATATGCGGAATTATTAAATAACAGCAAAGATATTATAATTTCATCAAATCAATATTTAGATAAGTTAGAAAAAGTTTCTAATATTTTTACATCTTTTAGCAACCAAGAAGAAAAATTAGTAGAATTCTGGAACAACAATAAAACAATTATGAATTCTTTAATAGATACAATGGAAAAAACAAAAGAAGAAGAATTAAAAAGAGTGGAAATTTATCAACAAACTGTTCTTGAAAAACTTGATGAATATCATATAAGATTTAATAATAGAGCCACAGAACAAGAGGAAAAGATGTCTGGATATTATAAAAAACATTTAGAAGACTTGTTCTTGGAATATGATAAATCTATGGGGAAAGCAATTATTATATTTAAAGATATTCTAAAAGACCTTGGAGATAAATTGGAGAGAACAGAAGAAAATTTAAAAAATTCTAATAGCTTGATTGAACAAGAAAGAAAAACACTTGAAGAAAAATTTAAACTTTCCCAAGAAAATTGTATCACAAGTATAAATAAAGCATCATCTGAATATGAAAACATGATGAAATCATTAAATGACCTTTCTGAGAATATAAATAATAGCTTAGTTGAAACAATGAAAATTGTAAAAGAAAAAAATAATGAAATTAAAGAACTAAAAAAAGAAACCAGCATAGAAAATCTTATAGAAACAAATAATAATATTTTTAAAAGAATAGAAGAATTAAGTAAAAACCTTGATATTAATCTGAAAGATTATACTTCTTTTTCAAAAGAAGAAAAAGAAGTTTTAAAAGCAAGTTACTCAGAATTGATAAATATCATAAAGGCTATAGAAAGTACTCAAAATAATTTTAGTGAGAATTTACTTAAAAAGAAAGAACGAGAAGAAGAAATACTTACAATCCTAAAAAAAATCTTATTCAAAAATGACATGAAACCTTCAAGAGTATCTAAATATGTTGTTAGAAGATAGCGGAGAGAGTGTGAAAAATGAAACGAAATAAAAAATATTTAACAAATGAAACTATATCATATAATTCTTCTATTGCGGATTTAATGGCAGGAATGCTTATTATTTTTATTTTGCTATTTGTTTTTGTAACGATATCTTCAAATAAGGAAATTAAAAAAAAGGAGGATATAATTGCTGGTTTTACAACTACAAAATCAAGAATTATAGATAAAGTTATATATGCTTTTAAAGAAAATAATATAGCTATTGATATTGATAATGTAACAGGGAGTATAAAAATAGATGCTAAATTATTATTTGCAAATAATGATTATAAACTTAAACCAGCAGGAAAAGAATACTTAGAAAAAGTTATTCCTATTTATGTTAAAATCTTAATTTTAGATGAAAGTGTAAGAAACGATATATCACAGGTTATTATTGAAGGACATACTGATGATGTAGGAAGTTATATATTTAATATGGAACTCTCTCAGAAAAGATCTTTTGAAGTATTAAAATATATTTATACTGAAATGGATGATTTTGAAGGAAAAAAAGAATTTGAAAAATATGTAACAGCTAATGGACGAAGTAAAGTTAATCTAATATATGATGAAAATGGAAATGTTGATAGAGATAAAAGTAGAAGAGTTGAGATAAAATTTAAATTAAAAGAAGAAGAAACCCTTCAAAAAATTAAAGAATTATTAGAAGAATAAAAGGATTTAATATGGAGATAAATTTTAATAAATATAAGCCTGTTGTTATAAAGATAGAAGTAAATAAATTGGAAAAAGTTCTTAATTATAAATACTTTCTAAAAAAAGCAGAATTTAATAAAATATTAGAAATAATTCCTAAAAAAGATCTTACAATAGAAAATTTAAAATATTTTTTGTATAATTTAGAATATATCCATGAAGATGAAGTATCTTCATGGATATATAAAATAAAAATAAAGTCTTCAGAAAAAAAATCAAAAGATATTATATATTGTTATTATTGGACTTATATAAAATATTATAAAAATAAAAACATGGAAAACATTTATAATGCTATAACAAAATTAGGAAAGAATACTTTTAAATATATGGATTTACAAAACGAAAAAAATAAATTTACAGAAAATTTTCAAAAATTATTCCATCAAGGAAAAAATATTAGTTTTTTTAATTTTCTTTACGAAGAATTTAAAAAAGAAATTATTTTACATAATTTTACTTTTTTTGAAGAATATTTTATAAGACATAATTCTATCCTGGCAAAAGATTTAATAAAAAAATATATGAAAAAAGAATTAAATGAAAATATTCAAAATAAAAAAATAAAAGAAAATTTTGAAGTCTTTGAAAGTAGAATAAAGTAATAAAGGTAATTATTTAAAAATATTCTTTAAAAAATAGATAGTATAAGAGAATGTTGCATTTTTTAACAGCTCACACAAAGAGTGCTGAAAAGAATTTTTTCTTCTCAGCATTTTTCTTTTTGAGAGTGTATGAAAAAAAGTCTGGTGTTTGATGTATAATGAAAGGGTTCTTTCCAAAGTTAATTGATTTAAAGAAATAAATAATGTATAATATTCTTGAAATTTACTTCAAGGAGATACCAAAATGGATGATTTAATAAAACTTTTAGATAAAAATTTAGATTATGTTAGTCATGAAATAATAGAAGATACTATGTATATAAAAGTTGCTTCAAACAGGAAAACATTTACCTGTCCACATTGCAACACTGAATCTAAAAGAATTCATTCTCATTACATAAAAACTTTTCAAGACTTACCAATACAAGATAAAAAGGTTATTATCATTTTAGATAATAGAAAATTTTTCTGTGAAAACAATGAATGTTCTAATAAAACCTTTTCTGAAACTTTTGATTGTATTGATTTTAAGTCTAAAAAATCAAAAAGATTAATAGAGTATATTATTAATACTTCTATGAAATTAAGCACCATAGACGCTAGTAAAGTTTTGGAAAAAAATGGGGTTAGAGTTAGTAAAAGTACGATTCATAACCTTTTAAAAAAAAATAGAACATGAAATTGACTATGAATCTCCTGTTATTGTTTGTATAGATGACTTTGCTTTTAAGAAAAGACAAACATATGGAACTATTTTAATAAATTTAGAAACTAGAAAGATAATTGATATACTTAATTCTCGGAATGTAGAGGATGTTACCGCATGGTTAAAGAAGTTTCCGAATATTAAAATTGTCAGCAGAGACGGCAGCTATACTTATGCAAAAGCTATTTCTCAAGCACATCCAAATGCTCAGCAAGTCAGCGATTACTTTCATTTAGTTAAAAATTTAAGTGAATATTTAAACAAATGTTTATTAAGAAGATTACCTAAAATTATCACAGTAGAGGATCAAGAAATTCTTAAGTTGGATATTAATATCTTTAAAAAGAAAGAATTGTATTCATCTGAATGGGAATTTGCAGAAGTTGTAAAAAAACTATATTTTTCCGGAAAAAGAATCGGTGAAATTAGTAATATGTTTAATTTACAGTATAGAAGTGTAAAAAGATATATAGAAATGACAGAGGAACAATATTTGAACTCTATTTCTAAAAAGAGCATTAGTAAAATAAGGCAAGAAAAGAAACAAGAGCTAGTAAGAAAAGTAAAAGATTTATATTTAGCTGGAAAAACATTTGCTTATATTAAAAATGAATTAGGAGTGTGCTATAGAGCTGCAAGAAAATATATAGACAGCACAGAACCCTTAATTCATAAGACTCCTAAAAGAGTAAACTCTATAGATCCATATAAAAAAGATGTAATAGATCTTTTAAATAAAAGAGTCAAGAAACAAGATATTTATAAATTTCTTAAAGAAAAAGGCTATAATCAAGCACTGAGAACTTTTTACAGAAGCATAGAAAAAATTATAGAAGAGCAAAAAGATAATATTAAAAATGACAAAGAAATTAAAATGATTTCAGTAATTTCTAAAATAAGGACAAGTAACTTTTTGAAACTATTATATTTACCTATTGATAATGTTAAAGAGTTAACAAAAAATACATATAACCAAATAATCTTAAAATATCCTTGGATAGAAGAAGTTTTAAATATAATTAAAGAATTTAAAACTCTAGTAAAAGAGCAAAATCTAATAAAATACATATTTTGGCTAGAAAAAATTAAAATATTAAATATTCCAGAATTAAATAGTTTCATAAGAAGTGTAGAAAGAGATAATGACGCAATAATAAATGCTATTTATTATAGATATACTAATGGATTAGCGGAAGGTTTTGTAAATAAATTAAAAACCATAAAAAGATCAATGTATGGCAAGGCAACTTTTCAAGGATTAAGAAGAAAAATACTTTGGGCAGAAAGAGGCAAATAGCCTCTTTCAATTAATCTTGGAAAGAACCCTAATTTCTCATAAATTAGTTTTTCTTTTTGAAATTCAATGGAATAATCATACACATTTTTCTTTTGGTCTAAAATTCCAATTTCAAATTTAATACTTTCAGAATCATAATTTAGATTTTTTTCATTAAAATCTTTAGGCAGATTTATTCCATTAAAGATTATTTCCTTTAACCTTTCTATCCCTAAAATAAGATTTGTTTTTCCTGAAGCATTAGCTCCAAAAACAACAGCTGATTTCATTACTCTGTTGTTTTTATCTATATAGAAGTTCTTTTCATACTTTGTATTTTTTAATCTAGTTCCTGAATAAGCAGTTAAAAATAAATCTTGTGTATCTTTGAAAGAACAAAATCCTCCAACTGAAAAATATAATAGCATAATTACCCCCTTATTCTATCTATTTCTTCTATTTTATCACTATTTTAAAAAAAGATAAACATATTTTTTGTTTATCTTTTTTTAAAAATTATTTTTTTATATTTTTTCAGACATTTCCTTCTTATATTTATAATAAGTTTTCCTAGAAAGTCTTAGAAGAGAAATTACTTCATAGTCTTTTAGTGTTCCACTAAAGCTGCGAGAAAGTTTTTCTATTTGGATTTTCATTTCCTTTGATTTTTTAGTTTCAAAAGTTGCTCCTTTTCTCATTCCTAGGATTACTCCTTGTTTTTTTCTTTCCCTTAATGCTTCTCTCGTTCTTTCTCTTAAATCTTGAACTTCTTTTTCAGATTGATTGAAAGCTATGATAATCTGCTTTTCTGCAAGTTTTATAAGATATTCTCTAATTCCCTTCATTATAGTATCATTCAAATCTTTATCTTCTACACTTATATTTTCATTTAATTTAAGCTGCTCTCTATAAAGTTCTGTGTTTATGTACTGCTCTTTTAGAAATATCAGTTCAATTCCTTTTTCAAAGAAATTAAAATATTCATCTATTCCCTCAACTGCATTTCTACTCATACGGGAAACTGAATCAAAAACAATAGTATCTCCTGCTGCAACTATTTTTTTCAATCTATTCCATTCAGGTCTGTTTACCGTTGTCCCTGTGAAAATTTCTTGAATGATTTTTGCATTAGGATATATTTTCAGAATATTGCTTACTTGCCTGGCGATAACTTGTTTTTTGGTAGAGATTCTCACATACCCATAAATCATAAAATTTTCCTCCAAAATAATTCTTAATTTAACGACCGATAAAACTACTACTAAATTATACCATAAAAAAGTGGAAAAAAGACATAAAAACGAACTAATTTTACTACTTTTTTATATTAAGTTAAATAGGGTACTTTTTTATTAAAAAAACTCTTTTTAACTTTTCCAAAAAAGCTACGCACTGCGTGGCGAATTAAGTTGGATACATTATAAATTTTTTACAAATAAACAACCTGTTTTATCTATATCACTAAATCTACAATGATTTTATCATCGAGTGCAACAATGGTAAAATATTCCTGAAGAAATTTATTACACTTTTCTAAATCTATTTTCCTATCAAATTATTCTTTTGTGCAATATTTTCTATTGGCAATATGAACAGTATTATAAAAAAGACTGCAAACAAATTTCTTTTGTCCACAGTCTAAAACATGCTATATAATGTATGATGTCTGTTTCTATCTATTAATCTTTTTATTATTTTTTGTAAAGAATTTCAGATTTTTAAAAGTGGGAGATAGACGAGTCACCACTCCGCCTGCTCCTTGCTGTTTTTCCTTAGATATTCAAGACTGTTACTGCTACATCAAGAGCTGCACAAAGTACAGCCGCAACATCACAATAATGAATACTAGTTTTTTTGAAAGGTTTTGTTTCCATTTTGACAACCTCTAAGGAGTGGCAGCAACCTAATTTGCTTTTGTATTATATCATATTCTTTTTACAAAAAATAAAAAAAGGCTTGGTGTTAGCCTTTTTTTACTAGAGTTGTCTCCACATTTAAAACTTTTCAAAAATATTGTACATGATTTTCTTTTGCTTTTCAAGTTTTTTAATATTAGTATTTCTCCTTTTGGTTATAACAATTATCTACTATTAAGATTATATAACAAAATTATTTTTTTATTAAGATATAAAAATTTTATAAAAAACAATTCAGCCAGATAAACTATGAATTTAATAAAATTCATAATATTTTAATAAATAATGAAAATATTGGATAGGCAAAGATAACTTTGATATTTTTATCAAGCATAACAAAAATTCTCATTAAATATGATATAATAATATAAAATAATTTAATTAGAATATTACGAGAATACCGACAATATCGATGTAAATACTGGTATAGATTTAAAAATAAAAGGATAGGGAAATTATGAATATAGAAATAAAAAAAGATATATATGAAGAAATTAAAATATTGTTAAATTCTGCTAGAAATAGTATTACATCAACTATAAATTCAACAATGGCAAAAACTTATTTCTTAATAGGAAAAAGAATTGTTGAAGAAGAGCAAAATGGAGAAAAAAGAGCAGAATACGGAGATGAATTAATAAAAAATTTATCTTTGAGATTGACTAAAGAATTTGGAAAAGGATTTTCAAAACGTAATTTATGGCAAATGAAACAATTTTATTTAGTTTATTCAAAAGTGCAGACACTGTCTGCACAATTCAAATTAAGTTGGTCTCATTATCTTATACTTATGAGAATGGAGAATTTAGATGAAAGAAATTTTTATGAAATAGAGGCTATTCAAAATAATTGGAGCTTAAGAGAACTAAGAAGACAAATTGATTCAGCTTTATATGAAAGATTAATTTTAAGCAGGGATAAAGAAAAAGTAAAAGAATTAGCTTTTAAAGGTCAAATTATAGAAAAACCTGAAGATGTAGTAAAAGACCCATATATTTTAGAATTTTTAGGTCTTGAAGAACAAAGTAATTATTCTGAAAATAAATTAGAAACAGAAATCATAAATAATCTTGAAAAGTTTTTACTAGAACTAGGAAAAGGTTTTACTTTTGTAGGAAGACAAGTTAGATTTACTTTTGATGAAAAGCATTTTAGAGTAGATTTGGTATTTTATAACAGGATTTTAAAATGTTTTGTTTTAATTGATTTAAAAATAGGAGAAGTTACTCATCAAGACTTAGGTCAAATGCAAATGTATGTAAATTATTATGATAGATATGTAAAACTTCCTGATGAAAATAAAAGTATTGGGATAATTATTTGTAGAGAAAAAAATGATACTTTGGTAAAATTAACTCTTCCAGAGGATAATAAACAGATTTTTGCAAGTAAATATATGACAGTCATTCCATCAAAAGAAGAATTTAAGAAAATACTAGACAATACTGACAAGTAGTGAACTACTCACCACTTATAGAAGTGGGAGCTTCGTAATTACTCAATAGAGTAATTCTAAAGAAGTCTGACAACTTAAGCTATCCTTATTCTTTCAGGTGTGTCCACAGCACCTCTAGTGTATAGGACTTCTAAGTCCGTTACATTACTTTTTCTTAGAATATTTAATGCTCCATTTATATCAGCATTAAATATATATCCTTTTGAAGTCTGGTATAATCCTCTTTTTATTCTTTTTCCCAAAAAAGAATAATTTTGAGAATCATCAGCTCCAAATTTAGACAAAACATTATTTATCTACTTGCAAAACACAACCTCAGAAAACTTCCCTGAGGTAAAATTGCAACTAACTGCCATTTTAAAGGCTCTATAGCTTTGTGTCATAACATTTCTGTTATTTTACCATAATATTTATTAAAAAAATTTACCATAATGGTATCTTAAAATCAAGAATTTTTACATTTCATAATTTATTTTATAATATTATATTTTTATTTAAATATATATAATAAAATATTTTTTTGAATATTGTATTTTTTGGTTTTAAAAGTCTATTAGATAAAAAATATATAAAAAATTAAAAAAAGACAGTTTTTAAAGAGAAAAAACTCAGTAAAATCAACGATTGTATTTTTATTTATTAAAGTATACTTTTAAAATTTTAAAATAACTCTTTATATTTTTCTAATGTAAAAAATAAATCCCAAAGTTTTTTATATTTGGGATTTATAAATATTATATTAATTTCTTTAGATTTTTTGATATATCTTTTACTTAAATGAAAAAGCTGAATTTCCAACAGGAAGAGCAAAATATTTAGAATAAAACTCATCTAAAATTTCAGCTTCTAAGTTTTTAGAAGTTTGAAGTCCATGAGTACTAATATAAAAAACTTCTCCTCCAAATTCACTTATATAATTATAAACTCCATATACAAAGTGATTCTTTATTTTTTCTTCATCATTTTTATAGTCATCTGCATATTCAGCATTAGCATTATGTGCTTTTAGTCTTCTGTATAAGTTATCACTTTTACCAATATATATCACTTGTGATTTTCCCTTAGGATAAATAAAATTTTGTTTCTCAGAAGTAATAATATATACTCCTTTTTTTTCTTTTAGTTCTACATGATTTTTAATATCTTGTATTTTTCCTAATTCTTTATAAACTCTCTTAGAATTTAAAAAACTTAAGTCTACTTCCATATTTGACCTCCTTTATTTAAAAAAGATTTTAGTATCTTGTATAATATTTCTCAATAAATAGATTTGGAAGTTTATTTTCTTTTTTAGTATCTGGTTTATAAAGCTCTTCATTTATTATTTTTTCTGCCTGTAGTTTGAAAAGTTCATAATCATCTTTTCTATCTTCTGCTATTCCTTTATTTTCAATAACTTTTATTGTTTCTCCATCATCATATATTCCTAAAATGTCTTTAAAGCTTCTAAAAGCAGATTTCACATCATTTCCCATACCAAGACCTGCATAGTTTTCTTGGATTTTACCATTTAAAAAATATTGGATTGCCTTTCCTGCAATTTTCCCTTTTAAATAATATCTTTTTTCAACTCTGTCTGCTGATAGAACCCAAGCTTCTCCCTCTTTTTCTCCATTGACAAAAGTGAATTTTTCCCATATTTTATTAGTTTTATTTTTATCAAAATATGTTATAGCTTCTCCTGTTTTTACTCCATTTTCGTAGCTGAACTCTTCCCTTAATTTATCATAATCATCTTCCATCTCATAAGGAACAGATTTTAAAATTTCTCTGCTATAGTAACGAGTTGCTTTTCCTTCTTTTATTCCATTTTCTGTTGTGTATTCCTCATAAAAATTCTTTCCAAATTCAAGTTTCTTCATAAAAAATCACCTCTTTTTAAATATAAATTAATTATATCATATATCTAGCTTTA
>OGXP01001394.1_pt1 | contig 20610 bp, 10 predicted proteins | sample 1576351 | NCBI WGS metagenome assembly OGXP01 (sample SAMEA3541517, study PRJEB24748) | human gut metagenome | biome: human gut; feature: human-associated habitat; material: faeces | place: China | collected 2012
GACGCAACTGGCATTTTACAGCGATTTTGTTGGCACCATTTCACCGTCGTTTGCATTTTAAAGAATCTTTCATGTATAATCTTTCACATATTTTTAAAACTATTTAAATATAATAAATAATATGATTTTAGTAAGTGCATATTTATGAAAAAGAACTTTTAATTTCTAACTATGTATGAAAAATTACAAAAAATTCATTTTTTATTTTCTAAAGGTGGTATAAAAGGTGCAAAAAAATAGTTAAAGGTGGACAAAAAAGTGCATTTTATTTTTGTATAAAAAATTATTTAAATTAAAGGATATATATTTAAAGTTAAGTTTTAAATTATTCATAATATAATTTTTTGTTTTATTTTTTTCTTCTATATGATATAATTTATAAAAGCATAAAAATTATACAATTCAAAATAAGAGGGAAATACGGAACAACCGAAATGCCCGTGTGATTTTGAAGGTTTTTGTAATCTTCAAATTCATGCGGGCTTTTTTATTTCTAGGGAGGTGAAAGTGAAATTTTTAAAAAGTCTTTTAAGTTCATGTAATTATACTTATCCATATAATATTTATATTATGTAAAAATGTACTTTAATTTTTTAAATATGCCAAACAAATAGGAAACTTTTTTTATTTCTTATCTAATATAAAAATAAAATGTAAATAAATACTTTAATAATAAATGTTTAAAAAAATAATAATACTATAAAGTATTATAAAGTCAAAAATAATTTTAAAATTTTGATTGACTTTTAAAAAAAAACAAAGTATTATTAACATAAGAAATAAAATAAATATAGAAAATAAAAAAAGTTCCCACGGCGGCAACCAAGAAACTTTTTTTAAATAATACTAATGAATAAATCATCAGTTGCTTTTTTATTTAATTAAATCTAAATGATTTATAGTTATATGTTACCATAGAATAAATAAAAAATCAATCATGATTATTAGTATTTTTTATATTATTAAAGATTTTTTATGGAGGAAACTATGGTCAACAAAATCCCTGAAGTAAGGAGGGAAAGATATGATTAAATCAAGTCATGAAATAAATGAACGCATTTATGATTTACTTACCCAAGATTCTTACTTCATTTTAAATAGAAAATTAAATTCTTTCTGTGGACTTGTTCTTGGAGCTTTCATTGTATTCCTACTTGATAAGGAAAAATATCATAAATACAATGGAGAACTTACCAAAGATGGTTACTTTTATGCCACTGATATGGATATAATGCTTATGACTGGTCTTACAAGCTCACAGGTATCAAAATTAAAAAATACAGCAGTAGAAAAAGGACTTATTTTTATAAAAAGAGAAGGTATTCCACTTAAAACTTACTATAAAATAAATCTTCAAAAGATTAATGAAATAATGAATCTTAATAAAACAGCTATGGAACTTTCTTATGAAAGAATCATTTTTGAAAATAAAGAGCAAGAAGACATATCAAACCTTTTAAATGTTTCTGAAGCCACTTTATCAAACCTAACTTTTAAAGATTTAAGATTTATCTGTAAGAAATTTAAAGTATCTTACTCTGGTAAAAATACAAAGTTAGAAATAATAGAAAAAATCTTAGAAGAAAAAGAAAAAATTATTCAAGGTAAAACAGCTTCACAAAATATTATACCAGTAAATCCTAAGGCTGAAGCTTCTTCTGTTCAGGATTTAAAAAATATGACATTTAAAAATTTAAGAATTATGTGTAAAGAATTAAATATAACTTACACTGGAAAAGATACAAAAGATATTCTTATAAATAAAATAGCCGATTTTAAAGGATTTTTAGAAGAAGAATCTGAAGATGAAGTTATAGTTCCTGAAATTGTCACTGATGAAAAAGATTTTGAAGAACTATTTAAAGAATTTGATATTTCATACACTTACAAAAATCAGCAGGCTGTTAAAAAACTTAGAGAAAAAATGAGTGATAATGATGTATTTCTTTATTTAAAAGAAACTTATGAAAATATCAAAGCAACTCCTGAAGTAAAGAATATCGCAGCACTTTTTTCTAGCAAAATTGCTAAAGGAGAAAGACAAATTGTATCTAAATCTACTTCAAAAGAAAAAAAATCAGGAGAAAAATTAAAAAATAAAAAAGAAATTAAAACTGTTTCCTCTACTTCAATCAAAGAAGTTATTGATAATATTTTTACAGCTGATACAGATGAAACTGAACTGATGAATGAATATGAAAATTACTCTTTTGAAGAAAAAGAAGAAATAGAAAAAGAAGCAATGCTACTATGCTCGTCATCAGAAAATATAAAATTAGATTTTTTAAAAGCTATGAAAAAAAATCACAAGCTATTTTCTTCAACAATGAAACCTTATATTCTTCAAGTTTTAAAAAAGCACTTAGAAGAAGCTAGTTAATTTTAACTATAATAAACACCTAAGTGAACGGAAGTGTGAGCAGAAAAATATTCGTAAAAAATTTAGTGAACAAATATGTGAGCAAATATAAAATTTAACTTTCACTTCTTATAACTTTAAGTAATATATAAGTGAACGAGGTGTGAGCAGAAAAATACTAGAAAAATTACCAATATTAAATTTTAAAGGCAGCTTACTTAAAATAGCTGCCTTTTCTTTTAAAATCAAGTTTCCAATTTTAGTGAACGGAAGTGAACAATATAAATAAAAAATTATATAAAATCTAAAAAAATAAGTGAATCATTCTCTTAAAGTTTTTTATTAATTTATTCATTTAACTATAATAAATATATAAGTGAACGACTGTGAGCGAGATTTTATTAAAAATAAATTAGTGAACGATTTCTATTAATTTAGTGAACGAAAAAATTTAATTTAGTGAACGAATTTATAAAAGATTTTAATTTTAGTGAACGAGAGTAAGTTAAAAATATAGATATGTATTAAAAAATTTTGATTTCTATAAACTAAATAAATACATAAGTGAACATATAGTGAGCGGAATTTACATCACTGTATCGTTCACTAAAAAATATAAGTTACAGTGAGCAAAAAAGCTGCTCACTTGTGAGCGGAAAAGTTACTCACTTGTGAGCAGGATTCCTGTACTAATCAATATCAAATAATCACTAACAAAAAAATAAAATCAATGATATGATTTTTATATAATATTTTGAGAAAGGATTTTTATATGGAGTTAATAGATAATAAAAATAAGCTTTTATATGAAGATTTATCAAAGGAAATTAAAAAAGGAAGTAAACTTTCAATAGCTGCTTCTTGCTTTTCTATTTATGCTTTCCAAGAATTAAAGAAAGAATTAAAAAATATAGAAGAATTACGTTTTATTTTTACATCTCCAACATTTTTAAAAGAAAAACCCAAAAAAGAAAAAAGAGAATTTTATATTCCAAGATTAAATAGGGAACGTAGCCTTTATGGAAATGAATTTGAGATAAAATTAAGAAATGAACTTACTCAAAAAGCTATTTCTAAAGAATGTGCTGAATGGATAAAAAAGAAAGTAATTTTTAAATCTAATATGACTAATGAAAATATGATGGGATTTATAAATTTAGATGATAAAAATTATATGCCTATTAATGGATTCACTACAATAGATTTAGGTTATGAAAAGGGAAATAATGCTTATAATATGGTTCAAAAAACAGAAGTTCCTTTTTCTACAGTTTATTTAGAATTATTTAATAACTTATGGAAAGATTCTAAAAAATTACAAGATGTTACAGAACAAGTTATTGAAAACATAACAACTGCTTATAATGAAAATTCTCCTGATTTTATTTATTTTGTAACTCTTTATAATATTTTTAATGAATTTTTAGAAGATATTTCTGAAGATGTTTTACCAAATGAAGCGACAGGATTTAAAAATAGTAAAATATGGAATATGCTTTATAACTTTCAAAAAGACGCAGCTCTTGCAATTATTAATAAATTAGAAAAATATAATGGGTGTATTCTAGCTGATAGTGTAGGACTTGGAAAAACTTTTACAGCTCTTTCTGTTATAAAGTATTATGAGAATAGAAATAAGTCGGTTCTTGTTCTTTGTCCCAAAAAATTATCAAATAACTGGAACACTTATAAAGATAATTATGTGAATAATCCGATTGCTTCAGACAGACTTCGTTATGACGTTTTATTTCATACTGATTTAAACAGAACTTCAGGAAATTCTAATGGACTTGATTTAGAAAGATTAAATTGGGGAAATTATGATTTAGTAGTAATAGATGAATCTCATAATTTTCGTAATGGAGGAAAATTAAATACAGGAGAAGATGAAAAAGAAAACAGATATTCAAAATTATTAAATAAAGTTATTAGAAAAGGAGTAAAAACAAAAGTTTTAATGCTTTCAGCTACTCCAGTAAATAATCGTTTTAATGATTTGAAAAATCAACTTGCTCTTGCTTATGAAGGAAATTCAGCATATATTGATGAAAAATTAAAAACAAGTCGTCCTATTGATGATATTTTTAGAAACGCCCAAAGAGCTTTTAATACTTGGAGTAAGTGGGATATAAAGTCAAGAACTACAGAAAGTCTTTTAAAAATGCTAGATTTTGATTTTTTTGAAGTACTCGATTCTGTAACAATAGCTCGTTCTCGTAAACATATCCAAAAATATTATGATACAAATGATATAGGAAAATTTCCTACAAGATTAAAACCTATTTCTTTAAGACCAAAATTAACTGATTTAAAATCAGCCATAAATTATAATGAAATTTTTGAACAGTTGATGTTGTTAAATTTATCTATATATACACCTTCTCAATATATTTTAGCCAGTAAAATAGAAAAGTATGCTGAATTATATGAAGATAATAAAGTAAATATAGGATTTACACAGGCTAATCGTGAACAAGGGATTAGAAGATTGATGGCTATTAATTTAATGAAAAGAATGGAAAGTTCCGTTTATTCTTTTAATATAACTTTAAAAAAAATAAGGGATTTAATAAATAATACTATAGAGATAATAGATAAATATGACAAATATTCTAGCTTGAAATTAGAGCTAACAGATATATCAAATAGTGTAGATGATTTTGATATGGACGACCAAAATGGAAATGAATTTTCTTTTGGAAAAAAAGTAAGAATAGATATTATCGATATGGATTATAAATCTTGGAAAAATGCTCTTGAAAAAGATAGAGATATTCTTGAACTTCTTTCTTTGATGGTTGAAGACATAACTCCTATTCACGATAGCAAACTTCAAGAATTACTTAAAGGAATAGAAAATAAAATTAAGAATCCAATTAATAAAGATAACAAAAAAATAATTATATTTACAGCTTTTGCAAATACAGCAGAATATTTATATAAAAATATTAGTGGATATATAAAAGAAAAATATGGTTTAAATACAGCAATAATAACAGGTTCTGTAGATGGGGAAACAACAGCTAGTATAAAAAATAAAAATATGAATACAGTTTTGACTTGTTTTTCTCCTTTATCAAAAGATAAAAAATTATTAATGCCTAATGATAATAATGAGATAGACATATTAATAGCAACTGATTGTATATCAGAAGGGCAAAATTTACAGGACTGTGATTATTTAATTAACTATGATATTCATTGGAATCCAGTAAGAATAATTCAAAGATTTGGAAGAATTGATAGAATAGGGTCTAAAAATCAAGTTATTCAACTTGTTAATTTTTGGCCAGATGTAACTCTTGATGAATATATAGATTTAAAATCTAAAGTAGAAACTCGTATGAAAATAGTTGATATGACAGCAACAGGAGATGATAATATTTTAAGTGAAGAAGAAAAAACAGACCTTGAATATAGAAAAAATCAACTTAAACGGTTACAAGAAGAAGTAGTAGATATAGAGGAAATGTCAACAGGAATTTCTATTATGGATTTAGGATTAAATGAATTTAGATTAGATTTACTAGAATATATGAAACTTCATTCAGATATAGAAAAAGTTCCTTTTGGATTGCATAGTATAGCTCCTGCTTCAGAAGAAACTCCTTCAGGAGTTATTTATATTTTAAAGAATCACTCAAATAGTGTAAATATAGATAATCAAAATAGACTACACCCTTTTTATATGGTTTATATAAGTCAAGAAGGAAAAATTATTTGTGATTATTTATCTCCTAAAAATATGTTAGATAAAATGAGGCTACTTTGTAGAGGAAAAACAGAACCTATATATAATTTACATCAACAATTTAATAAAGAAACTTGTGATGGAAAAGACATGAGTAAGTTTTCTGAACTTTTAGAAAAAGCAATAGTTTCAATTATTCAAGTAAAAGAAGAGAATGATATTAATAGTTTTTTAAATGGAAATCAAATTAGTTTTTTTGATAATCAGATAAAAGGCTTAGATGATTTTGAATTAATTTGTTTTTTAGTTATAAAATAGGAGGAAGATAAATGTTAGGTTTTCCAAAAGCTACAGAAATAAATAAGCAACTTCCTAAAAAAGCTATTTTTTTAAAGTTTCAAATGAATAACACAGAAAAAGAAAAAATAGATGAAGATATTTCTAAAATTATAATAACTAATGAATTATCAGCAGAAAAAACAAATTTTGAAGCAGGAGAAAATATTAAAAGTTTTTTTGTGTTACATATTTTATTAAAAAGAAAAAATTATAAAGAAAAAACAATAATAACTTTATCGAAAATAATTCCTCAGAACATTTTATTTATATTAGAGTATGAAGGAGAATATAGACTAGCGATATATCATACTAAATTAATTCAAACAGAATGGGAAAAAGAGGTTAAAAGTATTGAATTAAAAGGATTTGATTTAGAATCTGTATGGGAAAATATTATTACTCAAATTGGTAATATTCAAATTGAAGAAGGAAAAACTCTTATTGAGCAAATAAAATTTAATGAAGAAAAAGAAAAATTATTACAAGAAATTTGTAAATTGGAAAAACAAGCGAGAGGAGAAAAACAACCTAGAAAAAAATTTGATTTAGTACAGAAAATTAATAAGTTAAAAAGAGAGGTAGAAAAATAAAAATATGGATTCAAGTTTAATAGAAAAATCCGCTATAAATTATTTGATTGATGAAATTATTATAACTAAAAAATTGTCTCCATATATATCTGAAAATGATAAAGAGCCATCTTGGGACGGAAATATATACATTTATGGAGAAACAAATTTTTCAAAAGAAAACCTTTTAGGAAGAGTTCCAGTTCAAGTTAAAGGAAAGCAAGAAAAGAGTAAGAATTTAAAAAAAGAAAAAATTTCTTATCCTGTAGAAATAGTTGATTTAAAAAATTACCTTAATGATGGTGGAGTTATGTTTTTTGTAATTTTAATTGATGAAGAAAATCTAAAAAAAAGGAAAATATATTATGCTGATTTAACTCCTGTTAGATTAAAAATAGAATTAGAAAAATCAAAAAACCAAATTACTAAATCAATAAAATTTAAGGAATTTTCGTCGGATAATCAAAAAAAATTTTGTATTCTTTTAACTTGTTTGGAAAATTTTAAAAAACAAGCAAGTTTTTCAGACATTCCGTTATTAACAATAGATGAATTAAATAAAAATAATATAGAAAGAATAGAAATTCCTTTTATTTCTACAAAAGAAGAAATTCCTCAAAAAGCATTATTTGATTCAGATATATACTTATATGCTAGATTAAAAAATAGTCCAATTCTTCAACCAGTAAAAGTGTTAATAGATGAATTAGAAACACACGAAAAACAAAAAGTAGATGTTTCAATAGATAATAAAAAATATTATTCTTCAATAGAAATAATAAGAAAAAAGAATAGTACAGAATTTATTTTAGGAGAAAGTTTTAGTTTAATAATTATAGAAAATAAAGAGATAGCTAAATTAAATTATAAAAATTCATATAAAATAAGAGTTTTAGCAAATGATTTAGAATTTATGATTCATCAAATAGAAAAAGGATATTTTTTATTTAATAATAAAAAAATAGAATTAGATTATAAAAATATAGATTTTTCTAATTTTAATTTAAAGGAGCAGAAAGAAGAATTAAAAAAAATAAAAGATATAGTGAAGTTATTAGATATTTTAAATTGTCGAGAAGATTTAAAATTAAGTGAAATAACAAAGGAAGGTTGGGTTCAATTAAACTATTTAATAAGAGCATTTGTATATAATGAATTAGTAGAAGGGTTAAAAGAGCCAATTTTTTCAGTAAAAACTTTTAATATAGGACAATTAAAATTTTTAATTTGTATAAAGCAAGAAGAAATTGGAAAATATAAATTGTTAGATTTTTTTAAAGAAGAATTTTCTGCTGAAATAGCGTTACAGGGAGAAAAAAAATTTCCTATTTCTCAATATATAATATTAAAGAAAGAAGATTTTTATTTAGTAAATAATATTAAATATGAGATTTTATTACCTTCTTTTAAAAGAATAAAAAAATATTCTGAAACCATTGAGTCAATAAATCAATTTTTATTAAAAATGATTTTAGCATATGATGAGAGCCAAAAAGAAGAAATTTTATTAATAGCTAAAGATTTTTCTGAATGGATTTGTTCTGAATTTAATGAAGAAGAATTAAGTTATTCAATTAAAGAATTGAATAAACTTCAAGTTATAAAACGGCTAAGAAAATTGAATGATGAAGAAAAAGATAAAATATATGAGATACTTGAAAATAAAGATATAAATAGTGAAATTCGTTTTGGAAGTTATGTATTATTAGAACAAAAAGTTGCTGCTAAAAGATATTTTGAAAAATTAAATGAAAAAAGTAAAAAAGAGCTTATAAATTATCCGATATATAATCTTTGGAAAAAAATGGAGGAAACTAATAATGGAGAAATTAAAAATGCAGACAGCAAATAAAGCTGATGAAAATTTTAAAAAATTATCAGAGTTATTTCCAAATGCAGTAACTGAAACAATAAATGAAGAAGGAGAAGTTATTCGTGCTATTGATAAAGATATATTAATGCAAGAAATAAATACAAAAGTTGTAGAAGGTCAAGAGGAACGTTATCAGTTCACTTGGCCTGATAAAAAGAAAGCAGTTCTTTTAGCAAATGCTCCTATTTCAAAAACTCTTCGTCCTTGTAGAGAAGAAAGTGTGAATTTTGATACAACAGAAAACCTTTACATAGAAGGAGATAACTTGGAAGTTCTAAAACTTCTTCAAGAAACTTATTTAGAGAAAATAAAAATGATTTATATAGACCCACCATATAATACAGGAAATGATTATATTTATTCGGATAATTTTTTCCTTGAAAAAAATGAATATATAGAAAATAGTGGACAACTTGACGAGGAAGGGAATAGACTTGTAAAAAATTTTGATAATAACGGGAGATTTCACACAGATTGGCTTAATATGATTTATTCTCGTATAAAAATAGCAAGAGACCTTTTAACTGATGATGGTCTGATTTTTATTAGTATAGATGATAATGAAGTAAGAAATTTAAAAATAATATGTGATGAAATATTTGGAGAGAAAAACTTTATTTCGCAATTAATATGGCAAAGTAAAAAAGGTGGAGGAAATGATTCAAAATATATAGCAGTTGAACACGAATATATTATTGTTTATGCTAAAAATATTGCAAATTTAGAAAACTTTTATGAATCTTATTCAGAAGAATATATAAAAAGATATAAAGAACAAGATGAGATTGGAAAATTTTATTGGGATACTTTTAAAAGAAAATCAGGAAAGCAGTATTATCCTATAACTTGTCCTGATGGAACAATTTTAGAATATGATGAAGATGGAAATCAAATAAGTTGGTTACGTTCTAAAAATAGATTTAATGAAGATATAAAAAATGGAGAGATTAGAATAATAAAAATTAATAATAAATGGTCAGTACAATTTAAACAAAGAATGCCTTTAGGAAAAACTCCAAGAAGTATTTTTAAAACGGAGACAGTAATTTCAAATCAAGGAACAACAAGTTCTGGAGCAACTGATATATATAATTATTTTAGAAAAGATGTATTTTCTAATCCTAAACCAATAGATTTAATTGAATTTTTGTGCGGTTTTAGTTTAAAAAAAGACGATATAATATTAGATTTTTTTAGTGGTTCAGGAACAACAGCAGAAGCCATTATGAAGTTAAATATTAAAGATAAAGAAAATAACAAATATATTTTAGTTCAACTAAATGAAGAGATTAAACCAACACTTTCAAATTTGGGTACAAATTCTAGAAGAATAACAGAAAATGCAATAGATGTATTAAATGAGCTTAATAAACCGCTTTTAATAACAGAACTCGCAAAAGAACGTATTCGTCGTGCAGCAAAGAAATTAAAAGAAGAGAATCCTGAAAAAGAATTTGATGATGGATTTAGAGTTTTAAAGTGTGATACTTCTAATATGAAAGACATATATTATAATCCTAGTCAATATCAAAATTTATTATTTGATTCTTTAGAAAATAATATAAAAGAAGATAGAACTCCTGAAGATTTATTGTTCCAAGTTATGTTAGATTTAGGAGTATTACTTTCAAGCAAAATAGAAGAAAAAATTATAGCAGGAAAAAAAGTATTTAAAGTAGAAGAAAATTATTTAATTGCTTGTTTTGATAATGATGTTACGGAAGAAACAATAAAAGCTATAGCTGAACAAAAGCCATACTATTTTGTAATGCGTGATAGTTCAATGGCAAATGATAGTGTAGCAACTAACTTTGAACAAATTTTTGCTACTTATAGTCCTGAAACAATTAGGAAGGTGTTATAAATGGAGAAATTAAAAATGCAGACAGTAAATAAAGCTGATGAAAATTTTAAAAAATTATTAAGGTTATTTCCAAATGCAGTTACTGAAACAATAAATGAAGAAGGAGAAGTTATTCGTGCCATTGATAAAGATATATTAATGCAGGAAATAAATATAAAAGTTGTAGAAGGTCAAGAGGAACGTTATCAGTTCACTTGGCCTGATAAAAAGAAATCAATTCTTTTAGCAAATGCTCCTATTTCAAAAACTCTTCGTCCTTATAGAGAAGAAAGTGCGAATTTTGATACAACAGAAAACCTTTACATAGAAGGAGATAATTTAGAGGTATTAAAACTTCTTCAAGAAACTTATCTTGAAAAGTTTGACCTTATTTACATAGACCCTCCATATAATACAGGAAATGATATTCTTTATTTAAATGATTACTCAGATTCTCAAGAAGAATATGAAGAAAAATATGAAACAGATGAAAATGGTTTTAAATTATTTACAAATAGCGATAATAACGGTAAGTATCATACAAATTGGCTAAATATGATTTCTCAAAGAATAAGATTATCAAAAGACTTATTAAAAGATACAGGATTTTTTTGTATAGCTATAGACCATAATGAATTGTTTAATTTGGGTCAGGTTTGTGATGAAATATTTGGTTTTGAAAATAGAATAGGAATAATAACAGTTATACATAAACCTGAAGGAAGAAATCAAGCTAAATTTATAGGACCAAGTAATGAGTTTATGCTAGTATATGCTAAAAATCAAAATAATGCTAAACTTCAAAATGTAGTTCTTGACCCTGAAGTAGCAAAGAAATATGATAAAAAAGATGATAGAGGAAATTATAGACTTCAAAATTTTATTAGAATGACAGATGGAAAATTAGCTTATAGAGAAGTAAGACCTAAATTTTGGTATCCTATTTATGTTGATTTAGACACTAATAAATTATCAGTAACTAAGGAAAAATTAAAAGGAAATATAATAGAAGTTTATCCTAAAACAAAAGTTGGAGTAGAAATGAGTTGGAAATCATTACCTAAGTCAGCAGAAGAACTTATAGAAGCAGGAAATCTAGAAATTAATGTAGATAAAGATGGTTTTGTAAGTATAATGGAAAAAATTAGAGAAACACAAGTTATAAAAACTCATTGGATAAGAAAAGAATATAATGCAATTCAATATGGAACAAAAGTTATAAATGAATTATTAGAAGCAAAAACTTTTGATTTTCCAAAATCATTATATCTAATAGAAGATGTAATAAAATTATTTTCACCAAAAGATGGAATGATTTTAGATTTTTTCTCAGGTTCTGCTACTACAGCACACGCTACAATGGGAGTTAATTTAGAAGATAATGGAAAAAGAAAGTATGTAGTTGCTCAAATTCCAGCAATTTGTGATTCTAAAAGTGAAGCATATAAAGCAGGATATAAAAATATTTGTGAGATAGGTAAAGAGCGTATTCGTCGTGCAGCAAAGAAATTAAAAGAAGAAAATCCTGAAAAAGAGTTTGATGGTGGATTTAGAGTTTTGAAATGTGATACATCTAATATGAAAGATGTATATTATAATCCTGGTCAATATCAAAATTTATTATTTGATTCTTTAGAAAATAATATAAAAGAAGACAGAACTCCTGAAGATTTACTATTCCAAGTTATGTTAGATTTAGGAGTATTACTTTCAAGTAAAATAGAAGAAGAAATAATAGCAGGAAAAAAAGTGTTTAAAATAGAAGAAAATTATTTAATTGCTTGTTTTGATAATGAAGTTACAGAAGAAACAATAGAAGCTATTGCAAAGCAAAAACCATATTATTTTGTAATGCGTGATAGTTCAATGGCAAATGATAGTGTAGCAACTAATTTTGAACAAATTTTTACTACTTATAGTCCTGAAACAATTAGGAAGGTAATATAAACTTTCTTGAATGTAAATATTTGGAGGAAAAGAATGAAATTTAATTTTAAAATTCAACAATATCAAACAGAAGCAGTTAATGCGGTTATTAAAGTTTTTAATGGTCAAGGATTTTATGAAGGAGTTATTTATAGAAGAGATTTAGGATATAAAAAAGAAGAAAATTCTAATAAGTATCAATTATTTGATTCAGGAAGAGAAATAGAAGATGATAATGGATATAAAAATGAAGTTATAGAGCTTTCAGATGAACAACTTCTTAAAAATATCCAAGAATTACAAAAACAAAATAATATAAAAGAATCTCCTAAACTTATTAAAGAATTAGGAAGATGTAATCTTGATATTGAAATGGAAACAGGAACAGGAAAAACTTATGTTTATATAAAAACAATGTTTGAATTAAATAGAAGATATGGTTGGAGTAAGTTTATAGTAGTAGTTCCTTCAATAGCTATTCGTGAAGGAGTAAAAAAATCTTTTGAAATTACAGTAGACCATTTTATGGAACATTATGGAAAAAAGGCTCGTTTTTTTATTTATAATAGTTCAAATCTAAATCAACTAGATAATTTTTCTGCAAGTTCAGGAATTAATGTAATGATTATTAATACACAAGCATTTGCTTCTTCATTGAAAGAAGATGGAAGAAGTAAAGAATCACGTATCATTTATTCAAAACGTGATGAATTTGGTTCTCGTCGTCCAATAGATGTAGTTGCAGACAATAGACCCATTATTATTCTTGATGAGCCTCAGAAAATGGGAGGAGCAGTTACTCAGAAGGCATTAAAAAATTTTAATCCTTTGTTTACTTTAAATTATTCAGCTACTCACGCAAAACAGAATAATTTAATTTATGTTCTTGACGCTTTAGACGCTTTCAATAAGAAGCTTGTAAAAAAAATAGAGGTAAAAGGTTTTGAAATAAAAAATTTAAGGGGAACAGACAAATATTTATATCTTGAGCAAATAGTACTTTCAAGTAAAAAACCTCCTATGGCACGTCTTGAATTAGAAATAGGATATAAAAAATCCATTAATCGTGAAATTAGAATTTTAGGAGTTGGAGATGACTTATACTATGTTTCTCAAGAAATGGAGCAGTATAAAGGATTTGTTATTTCTGATATAAATCCATTAAATGGAACAGTTACTTTTACAAATGGAGAAATTATAAGAGTAGGAAATGTAGTAGGAGATGTATCAGAAAAAGATATGCGTCGTATTCAAATTAGAGAAACTATTTTATCTCATTTTGAAAAAGAAGAAAAACTTTTTAATATGGGAATAAAATCTTTATCACTATTTTTTATAGATGAAGTTTCTAAATATCGTCAATATGATGAAAATGGAGAAGAAGTTTTAGGAGAATATGGGAAAATATTTGAGCAAGAGTATGTGAGTGTTCTTAATGAATATAGAACATTATTTAGTACTCCATATCAAGAATATTTAAAATCTGTTGGAATAGATGTTTCAAAAGTTCATACTGGATATTTTAGTATAGATAAAAAAGGACACGCTGTGGATAGTACAGTAAAACGTGGAAGTGAGTTTTCAGATGATATTTCAGCTTATGATTTAATTTTAAAAAATAAAGAACGTTTACTTAGTTTTGAAGAACCAACTAGATTTATTTTTTCACATTCAGCTTTACGTGAAGGTTGGGATAATCCGAATGTATTTCAGATATGTACTTTAAAACATTCTAATAGTCAAACAGCTAAAAGACAGGAAGTAGGAAGAGGTCTTCGTCTTTGTGTTAATCAAGATGGAAATAGAATGGATTTAGAAAATTGTGGAGATTCAGTTCACACTATAAACTTGCTTACTGTTGTGGCAAGTGAAAGTTATAAAGATTTTGTTTCTGATTTACAAGCAGATATTAAAACAGTACTTTATGATAGACCAGTAGCAGCAACAGTTGATTATTTTAAAGGAAAATATATAAACACAATAGAAGGTTCTATACAGATAGATAAAAAAATAGCAGATACAATAGAATATTACCTTATATCAAATGGATATGTTGATATAGAACGTAAAGTAACTGATAAATATCGTACTGATGTTGCAATGAAAACACTAGTAGAACTTCCTAAAGATTTACAGCCACTTGAAGAAGGAATACATGCTTTAATTCAAGCTATTTATGATGAGAGTGTTCTTAAAAATATATTCATAGATGGTCACGAAACAAAAATTAAAGATAATCCACTTAATGATAATTTCTTTAAAAAAGAATTTCAGGATTTATGGAAGCAAATTAATCATAAATACGCATATACAGTAGAATTTGATAGTGAAGAGCTTATTAGAAAATCTATACAACATATTGAAGAAAAATTATTTGTTTCAGAATTAAAATATATATCAACCATAGGTTCTCAAAGAGGAGAAATTAGCCAACACGATATAGAACGTGGAGAAATGTTTGTAAAAGAGGATTCAACAACACAAGTTTTAGAATATGCTCATAGAAGTCAAATTAAATATGATTTGGTTGGAAAAATAGCTGAAGGAACAGTATTAACTCGTAAAACGGTTGTAAAAATTTTAAAGGGATTAAGTAAAAAGAAAATATATATGTTTAGAAATAATCCCGAAGAATTTATTTCAAAAGTAATAAGATTTATCAAAGAAGAGAAAGCTACAATGATTGTGCAGCATATCTCTTATAATAAACTTGAAGGAAAATATGACAGTGAAATTTTTACTGCTGAAAAAACACAAAGTTTTGATAAGGCATTTAAAGCCAAAAAGGCTATTCAAGATTATGTTTTTACTGATGGAATAGCAGAAAAAAGTGTAGAAAGAAGATTTGCTGAAGAATTAGACATTGCTAATGAAGTATGTGTTTATGCAAAACTTCCAAAAGGATTCCATATTCCTACTCCTGTAGGAAATTATTCTCCAGACTGGGCAATAGCATTTTACGAAGGAACAGTAAAACATATATTTTTTATAGCTGAAACAAAAGGAACTATGGAAAGTTTAAATTTAAAACCCATAGAACAAGCTAAAATTTTATGTGCAAAAAAATTATTTAATAAAATTTCTACTGATAAAGTTAGATACCACGACGTAGACAGTTATCAAAATTTATTAAATGTTATTAATTCAATTTTATAAAAAGTTTAGGAGCATTATGAATAAAAAGAAAATATTTTTGTTTTTTATTATATTAACTTCTATTCCATTTATATTAGATTTGATATTAAGAGTTATTTGGCTAATTCCATTTCCTGCAATAGCTGACCAAAAAGATTGGCTAGGTTTTTTAGGAAGTTATTTAGGAATTGTAGTGTCTATATTAATAGTATTATGGCAACAAAACAATGAAAAAAACCAAGAAGTTAGAGGATTATTACTTTATATAAAGGATATTTTAGAATATAATTGCGAGAATTATAAAAAAGAATATATAGAAGAACTCAATAATCAGGCAGCCTCTTTAATTTGGTGTCCTAATCTCTATCAAGAAAAAATTAAATTAAAAAATTTTGAATTAACAAGAGAAGAGGTTCTTTTACTTTATAAAAATGATTATGCAGGCATAGTAAAATTAAATGAAAAAATAAAGGAAACTTTGAACGATTATAGTTTAACAATATCTGAAGAGAATAGTTTTAAAGAGGTTGAATCTTTATTAAAAAATTTTATAAAAAAAGGAAAGTTTCCTAAAGAAATAATGGTTTTATTAGATATTTTAATAAATTTATCTCAGTATTTTTATTATGAAGAGAAAATAACTCTAAATATAAGTATAATAAATATAAAATTAGAAGAGTTGAAACAGAAAATTTTATTAAAAAAAGATTTTAAATTAAATTTTTTACAAGAAAAAAATAATTTAATAGAATTTTTAGAATTTTGTAAACCTTTTAAAAATGATTATGAGACTTTTAAAGAAAAATACATAAGAGGACTTATATTATTATTTAAGATAGCGTTTTCATATAATTATGAACTGGGGATAATTTTAAATAAAGCAATTTATAAAAAAATAAAATTGTTTCAATTTGATAAATATTTTGATTTAAGCAATGAAATAAAGAACATACAACAATTAATCATAAATAAATATGATAAAAAAATTTTTTAGGTGAGATTTTATGTATATAAAAGAGTTATGTATAGAGAACTTTAGAGGTTTTAAAAATAAAACTGTAATAGAATTTCAAGAAGGTTTAAATGTGCTGATAGGACCAAATAATGGTGGGAAAACGACAATTTTAAAAGCTTTAGAATTATTATTTTCATTTGGAAGTAATAAAAAATTAAAAATAGAAGATTTTTATCAAAATATAGAAATAAATATATTAAAAGAAAAATCTCCTAAAATAATATTTTCAGCAATATTGAGTGAAAGTGAGAATGAAGATGAATATTCTGAAGATTTAATATCGGTTTCAACGTGGTTGACTAAGATAGAAAAACCATATCAAGCTCAAATAACTTTTGAATTTTCTTTACCAGAGATTTATGAAACTGATTATGTAGAAACTCTAAAAAATATTTCTAGTGAAGATATTTATATTTATTGGAAGGAAATAGAAAGTGAGTTTTTAAGAAAATATACTACTAAAATTTATATTGGTAATCCTGAATTTAAAAATGTAGTAAATTCAGAATCTTTAAAAACATTTGACTTTCAATTTTTAACAGCTATTAGAGATGTAGAAAGAGACCTTTTTTCTGGAAGTAATACTCAACTGAAAGAAGTAATAGATTTTTTTATGGACTATGATATAAAAACTGATAAAAATTTAGATAGAGATGAGAAAAAAATAAAAATAAAAAAATTAAAAAAAGATTTTTCAGTTAATGCTAAGCATTTAATAGATGAATTACAAAATCGTATGCAAACAGGAAAAAAAGAAATCTTAAAGTATGTAGACAGAGTTGGAACGAATATTGAAAAAATAAAGCCTGATTTTGAAGGAAGACTATTGGATACAGAATTATACTCAGCTTTAAAATTGATTATTGAAATAGAAACAGGAATAAAACTCCCAGCTACAAGAAATGGATTAGGATATAATAACTTATTATTTATTTCATTACTTCTAGCAAAAATGCAGAAAGATTCTTCAAAAGATTATTTAGGAAGTAATGCTAAAAACTTTTCTATTTTGGCTTTTGAAGAACCAGAAGCACACTTACATCCTAATATGCAATATAAATTATTAAAATTTTTAGAAGAAAATGTAAAAAAAGAAGTTAGGCAATTATTTATAACAACACATTCTCCTAATATTACTTCAAAAGTTAAATTAAATTCTTTAATTGTTTTAACAAAATTAAAAAATGAGATAAAAATTTCTTATCCAGGAAAAGTTTTCACAGAATCAGAACAAGATATGAATTCTAAAAAATATATTGAAAGATTCTTGGACGTTACAAAAGCGGATATGTTTTTTGCTAAAAATATAATTTTTGTGGAAGGGTTAGCAGAACAAATATTATTACCTATTTTTGCTGAAATATTAGATATATCTTTAGAAGATAACCATACATCAGTGATAAATGTTGGTGGACGATATTTTGAACATTTTATTAAATTATTTAATACTGATTCAAGTGACTATGCTATTCCTAAAAAAGTTGTTTGTATAACTGATAAAGACCCTGTAAAAAAAGAAAAAATACCTAAAGCACATTGGCACAAATGCTTTCCATTTGAAATTGACCTTGAAAAAGAAAAATATGATTATCAGAATAGCTCTAATAACTCATTAGAAGCATTAACTAATTTAAATTTATCTTTTTTTAAAGTATGCACTCAAAAACAAGGTTCTACTTTTGAATATGAAATGATACTAGAAAATTATAATTGTATTGAACTTGTAACAGAAACAATGTCCAATAAAGAAGAAATAAAAAAGATGATGGAAAAAATAAATGAAGAAATTTCAAATTCAGAGTTAAATGAATTAATTTCCAAAATGAATTCTTCTGAACTAAAAACATTATTAGAAGAATACATTAAAAAGAGTAATGATAGTTTATTTGAAAAAGCTAAGCATATAATAGCTTCAAAATATCTAAGTTCTATTTCTAAAGGGGAAGTTGCACAAGAATTGGCTTTAAAACTTAATAAAGATACAGAAAACTTTAATGTTCCAATTTATATTAGGGAGGCATTAGAATGGGTTTGCCAATAACGAGTAATAGTGAAATTAAAATAGATACTCATTTTAAAATTACAGCAGGACCAGGAGCTGGAAAAACTACATTTTTAATTAATCATATTAAAAATATTTTTAAAAATTCTAAAAAAATAAGTATTTATAGGAAGGTTGCTTGTATTACATATACAAATATTGCAGTTGAAAATATTTTAAAAAGATTAAATGACTCAGGAGAAATGATAGAAATAACAACAATTCATAGTTTTCTGTATAAGCATGTATTAAACCCATATTTATGGGTTTTAAAAGATATGTATGAATTTGATTTTAAAGAAATAAAGGGACATGATGAAATAAATTTAAATTATAACATTCTTCAAACTTGGAAAGAAAGAAGAAAAAAAACTTATTTAAATGATAATACTTCTCTTGCAAAAACTTTATTAAAAGGTAATTGGAAATTAAATAAAGATTTTTCTGTTAAAATAACTCCAGATAAAATATACGAAAGACAAGTTCAAACTAAAGATAAAAAACTTTATTCTTTAAATGAAGAAGATTTTATAAATTTAAAAAAAATATGTTGGGAAAAAGGTTTAATATCGCATGATGATGTTCTTTATTTAAGTTATGAGATATTAAAAAAATCTCCAAGAATTTTGGGTATTTTAAGAGCAAAATTTCCTTATATTTTAGTGGATGAATTTCAGGATACTAATCCATTTCAAACAGAAATTATAAAAATGTTAGCAGAAAAAGAAAGTGTAATTGGAGTTATTGGAGATGATTGTCAGTCAATTTATGGCTTTCAAGGTGCAGATGTTTCACAATTTAGAGAATTTAATTTAGAAGGAATAAAAGAATATTATATTTTAGAAAATCATAGAAGTACAAAAGAGATAATAGGACTTTTAAATTATATAAGAAAAGGGGAGTTATCTCAAACTTTACCTAAAAATAAATCTGGAGAAAAAACTAAAATTATAACAGGAAACTTAATGGATAATTATTTGAAAGTTAAAGATATTTGTTTAGATGAAGATTTATATATACTATCTTATAAAGAGAAAATAACAAAATCATTAGAATACAATATAACAGAAATTTCAGAAAATGATATATTAGATAAATTATTATTTGGTGATAGTGATAGAGGAAAACGAATACGAAATATAATTTTTGCGATTGAATATGCTAAACAATTAAATTTTAAAGAAGCTTTGAAATTTATGGAAAAAATATATAAAAATACTGAAATAAATAAAGGAAAAATAGTAAAAATATTAAAACTTTTTATTGATAATTATGATACTTTTAAAGAGTTAAAAATTACAGAATTTTATAATGATTATATTAGATCGTATTGTAATTTTGAAGAAAGAATAACAAGAGGTAAAATAAGAGATACTTATGATAATATATCGTATAGCAAAATAGCTTCTCTGATAAAATTAAATGAAGATAAAAGCAATTTTAAAACTGTTCATAAAACAAAAGGTGAAGAAGTAGATAATGTTTTAGTATTATTGGATAGTGATGATTTTGATGAAAACAAAAGTTTAAATTTTTTATTAAAACCTGATATGCAAATTGAAGAACATAGAGTATATTATGTTGCTTTAAGTAGAGCTAAAAAAAGAATTTTTATATCTATTCCAAGAATAGATAAAGAGTTAAAAAATAAATTAGAACAAATTCAGTTTATAGAATTATTATAAAATAAAAAAATAAAACTCCACCTAAAAAGTCAACACAAAAAAATAAATTTTGATTGACTTTTACAAAAAAATATACTACAATTATAATATAAAAAGGAACTATAATATATCCCCTCCGCAAAGGTAATGTATTT
>OGXP01001402.1_pt1 | contig 20487 bp, 17 predicted proteins | sample 1576351 | NCBI WGS metagenome assembly OGXP01 (sample SAMEA3541517, study PRJEB24748) | human gut metagenome | biome: human gut; feature: human-associated habitat; material: faeces | place: China | collected 2012
TAGCGTGATGCAAAATGCCAATGGCTTTTGCGTGGACATCCGTGAGCGTGATTTAGACTGCTACATCCGCTTCTGGGAGTACAGCAACGGCGTGGGAAATTTTCCTGACTGGAGCATCATCATCGTGCGCAGCAACTTCAAGAAGAACCAAGAAGAAAATCTGAAGGACTTGGCCCGCTTCTTCAAGGAGTACATGCCACGCTATGGTTACAAGTACCTCTGTTCCGAAGGTGATGGTTACGGGTATTACCAGACGCTCAGTTTGAAACTTGTCAGGAAAGACTTTTTCGGACACAATTATGCACTGGCACTGAAGGATTTGAATGTTTGATTCTTTGCTTTGAGTTAAGGAGGGGAAGATTTTCCTCTCCTTTTCCATTTACACAAATTTGTTCAGATATTGCTTTAGAATCGTATTAAGAGCGAAGAAATTACTCTATCGTATTCCTTCGCTCCATCAAATACCTATTTTCTCAATGATTTGAATACCTTGGCAATGCAACGCTTCTTCTGTTCCATATTGGGATGAACATAAAGATTGAGCGTTGTTGAAATGTTGGAGTGTCCCAAGAGGACGCTCACCGTTTTGTAGTCGCATCCAGCTTCAATACAACGTGTTGCAAAGCTGTGGCGCAGACCGTGATATTTCAATTTGGGGATACCGAGCTTGGTCATCAGTTTGTTGTAGTAATTGCGGTAAGTGCGTGGTTCTGTAGGACGCTCATCATTGGTTAGTACATAGAAATCGTCATTGATTACTTTCTTCAGAGGCTTAATCATCGTAAGTAGTTCCTTGCTCATAGGTATCTCACGACAAGAGTTCTTCGTTTTAGGTGAGTTGATAACAAGCTCAGTGTGCTTTTCCTTCCCCTCTATGATGTAGATACGTTCAATGGTACGACTGACGGTTATCGTGCCATCAGTTACATTGATATCGCTCCATTTCAAAGCACATATCTCTCCGATGCGTAGCCCTGTGCTAAGGCTAATATAAATACCAAGCCCTGCAAAAGTAAAATGATCTTGAATGTAGTTCAGAATTGTTCTGTGATTGGCTACAGATAGCACTTCAAGTTCTTTGTTTACTGAGGATGTAGGGTATTTAATATCCCATTCGTAATAGCTCATCCATTCGTTCTTGACCCCGAACTTCATTACCATTTTAAGGACTATAAGAATGTCCTTGACAGATTTTGTGCTTAGCCCACTTCCCAATTTCTGCAAGACGAATGCTTGCACTTCCTTTTCATGGAGAGAATCACTGTCACCAAAATACGGAATGATGTGGTTCTCCAAGATTAGCACATAAGCAGCCATTGTAGACTGCTTCACGTAGGGTTGCTTGTACTCTTTCCAAGCCACCGCAATTTCTCTAATTTTTTTGTTGCTCATATTATTTGATAAATGATAGGTGTCTATAATTAGAGAAATATAATGTATGATGTTCCCCATTTGAGATTCCCAGAGTTTAGTGGGGAGTGGGAAAGGAAAAGGTTAAAGGATGTATGCAATATAAGAACTGGCAATAAGAACACCCAAGACAAGTCCGATAATGGAATCTATCCATTTTATGTTCGCTCGCAAATTGTTGAACGAATTAACTCATGGACCTTTGATGGAGAGGCTATTCTAACAGCTGGTGACGGCGTAGGTGTTGGTAAGGTTTTCCATTATTCCACAGGGAAAATCGGTGTACATCAGCGCGTTTACATTCTGAGCGATTTCAAATGTGATGGTAAGTATCTGTATTCATACTTCGCAGGGAATTTCTATAATCGTGTTAAGCGAATGAGTGCTAAAAATTCTGTTGATTCTGTAAGAATGGAAATGATTGCAGATATGCCAATTGCTTTACCGTCTATTGAGGAACAAAAGAAAATAGGACATTTGTTGGCATTGCTTGATGATCGCATCGCCACCCAAAACAAAATCATTGAGAAACTGCAATCCTTAATCAAAGGACTTGCTGCACAACTTACACAATCTGGAACTCCCAATGTACGCTTGTGTGATTGCCTAGAATGCCATTCATCCACATTACAAGAAAATTGTGTATCTGCAACTGGCTCATATCCTGTATATGGTGCCACAGGGCTTATTGGCTATACGAACGGCTACGCTTATAATGGTGAGTCAATTTTAATAGTCAAAGACGGTTCTGGCGTTGGCTCTTTATCGTATGCTAATGACTGCTATTCTGTAATTGGAACACTCAACTACCTAACAGCTAAAGGGAAATACTCAGTTCTTTACCTATATTATGCACTTATGGCGTTCAATTTCACTCCATATATAACAGGAATGGCTATTCCTCATATCTATTTCAAAGATTATGGGAAAGCAAAAGTATTCTGCCCATCCATTGAGAATCAGATAAGGATTGCGTCTTTGTTGCATAACATTGAGCAAAAGTTAGTTGTGGAGCAAAATCTTATTATATCACTAAGCGCACAAAAGTCTTACTTATTGCGTATGTTGTTTATATAAACATCGTACGCAATAGATGTTGTTTCTGTAATTTCAAGAATTTTAAGCAGTTCTGTTCCATAGAAAGTTTCTTCTCTATTGAGGATGTTAGATTTGTTATATTCTGTTGTTGAGCCTTAGATGGCAATGGGCTTTTGATATGATTAATGTCTTTAAGATATGCAGTTTTCATCGTCCCCTCTGTAATAATTCTGCCTACTTCTTTTGAGAAGTAAGAGGAAGACATCAGCAAATACAAATACTCCACATTGACATTTATGTTCGGAACAATGCCCAAAATACCTTGCTTGGTACAAACTGGGTATTTATTTATAGATATTGCTCCTATGGTCGCACCATTAGAATATATTACAGACTGTGATGGAATAAGCCATGCTGATGATTTTTGCATACCCAGTTCTGTTATAAAATCCTTATTGCTTGTCAGATATTTTTGAGACAAGTCATCAATCTTAATAAAAGGAATAGAACCTCCAGAATAATATTTACTTACCGATGTCGTTGGAGTTCCGCCTTCACCAGCTTTAATATATAAAGAAGCAAACGGATATAGTTCTCCCTTCAAAAGAACAGTCATCAATTCGTCAACAATTCCTTTGATTAAGGATTGTGTAACTGAAATGTCCGCAATTATTGAAAAGCATTATCGGTGTGTAAAAAAACACAGTGTTCGTGTCGAGGAGTTGGGTAAACCTTTTTCTGTCGGTAATCTATCAAAAGATGATTTGTCTGAGATTGGAGTACCATGTATAATTTATGGTGAGCTTTTCACGACATATGGAGCAATAATAAATAAGGTAGAAAGCCATACTAAAAAAATTGATGGAATGACTTTAAGCAGAAAAGGGGATTTGTTATTTCCTTCTTCTACAACAGTTGATGCTGTTTCCTTAATTGCGCCTTCTGCCATTAATGTAGATGGTGTGATTTTGGGAGGTGACATGTTTGGAATACATGTTAATTCCAACTTCGATGCTCAATATCTTAGTTATTTCTTTAATCATATAGCAAAGAATCAGTTTGCAAAATATGCCAAAGGTAGTACAATTATACATTTACATCACACGGATATAGATAAAGCCAAACTATTATTGCCTTGCTTGGAAGAACAAAATAGAATGGCTATGTGTATGGTTTCATTAGATGAGAAAATAACTATTGAGAGCGCAATTCTAAAAACAATGTTGATTCAGAAATCATACTTACTTCGGCAGATGTTCATATAAACATTTGGCGAAGTAGGTATTGCTTTCCCTTCTGAAAACGTTGTAATAGCATATCTTCATTTGTGATTTTTCTGTCTATTGTTGTAAGAAATGCGGAAATACTTTCCTGTATTGCCTTAGAAGTCAAAAGGATATGGAACTTCTCTAAATCTTTTTTCTGAATGTTGGGTAGTCCTGTACCTATTCTTAACTTCATTATAGAACTTTCTTGACTTTTCAAATAGTGATAGAGATAGAGCTTGCAAACATTAGGTTGAATATTATTGAGAGTATAGCAATGTCCACCACTCCAAAATGCGTCCCTGTTATATTGTATATATCCACATGAGTTTCCACCCTCGCTAATAGATATAGTATTAGCAGGTGTGTTGCATTGGTCATAATAGCCCGATGGTTCTACCCCTCCATTCATAACATAGAACTTACCTGTTTCAGAAAGGTCTTCACCATTAACTTGCTTGCCTTTCTGTATGATACATACATCTGAAAGAGATAGAATATCACCATCTGTTGAATTGAATAACCTTTCTGCTATTGCGGACTTTAGTATTTTCAAATCCTCAATGATTTTGTTTTGGGTGGCGATGCGATCATCAAGTAACGAAATGAATTTTGAAAGTTTCTCTTGTTCTGTGGCTTGAGGCATTGTTACTACAATATCACCCATTGCCGCTTGTGATAATGTCGGAACGGCACCACCAACTATTATTTTCCTTATGGCATTTTGGAATTTGTTGGTTGACATTAACACACTAAGAAGATAGTTGTCACATTGAATATCCTTCAATACAACAACCTGCGGATTAAGAGTCGTTTTACAAATAAGCTTATCTACATAGGCAACTTTCCCAACAGTGGATCCCGTTTTTACGAAAATCACATCTCCTTGTTTGATCATTATCTCTGGTGATTCTTCGTATTTATAAAAGCTGATGTAGGTATTATCCTTATCATAAGTCAATTTGTTATTTTCGATGTTTGTTGGACTGAGGGCTATCGCCCCTTTCCCTTTAGTAACTATATCATTCGTTGTATAACCTCTAAAGCCTATACGTCCGACGATTGAGGCGACATCGCATAGTCTGTACTTCTCCCACTCCCCACTAAACTCTGGGAATCTCAAATGGGGAACATTGAGGACTTTATTTTTATTATCTGTTGCCATAGTTGTCTTTATTTTGAAGGATTAAGGTTAAATGGGAGCAATGAGTTTCCATCGTTGCTCTCATTAAAACGGTCGAAATCCGAAATGTATGATTGATCTTGAATCTGTTTATATTTCTCGTACTCGCTATAAGCTTTATCTCGCGCTTCCTCTTGTGATACCTTTCCGGCTGTATCACATTGTTCATACCCCATAGTGGCAAGATATTGCTGGAGGAACTTCTTCCAATCGTCCATTGTGGAAACAATATGACGTTGGGCACGAGATTCCGCCGTATCAAGGAAAGCTGTAGTGATAAGATTTAGCTGAGATAGTTCTGTGTCCGACAAATAGTTCTTCGCAACGATGGTATCAGACTTCTGCACTCTCCCATCAGGAGCTTTCTTCCAAGTGGTAAGTCCCATATAAGGTTGCTCAGAGTCTGCCCGTTGATAGATGATTTCCGCAGCCGTCTGATGAGTAACGGCAAGGTGCATCATGTTCTGCACCATCTTGAAGAACAGTTTTGTGCTTTCTGATTTTGCATCATAATCCGCACTGCACTCTGCATAGATGTCTGTTATCTTTTGGTAATATCTACGCTCTGATGTGCGTATTTCACGAATGCGTTCCAGCAAATCGTCAAAGTAGTCCTTGCCGAAGTGCTTACCTTGCTTCAATCGTTCATCATCAAGAGCATAGCCTTTAATGATAAACTCTTTCAGTACGGACGTCGCCCAGATACGGAACTGAGTCGCTTGATAACTATTCACCCTGTATCCTACGGCGATAATTGCGTCAAGATTATAGACTAACGTGTTATAGTCCTTTCCGTCATTGGCAGTTATTGGAATTTTTCGAATAACTGAATTTTCGCTTAACTCGCCACTTTTGAATATCTCTTTGAGATGGTAGTTTATTGTACTCACATCTACGTTGTACAAGTCAGCCATTCTTTTTTGAGACATCCAGAAAGTCTCACTGTTGAAAATGACTTCTACACGGGCTTCTCCTTGGGCTGTTTTGTATAGCAATATATTGGAACTTATCGAATTATGAACAAGCTCAGCCATAGAAACAGATTGGCCGAAATAGTCTCGTGCTTGTTGGACAAGCACTTTCCTATTATCGGCATTTTCCGCTATAATCATACCTGCCATACGAGACAAACGAAAGATGGTCACTTTGCGGAATGAGCCGTTTCCTATCTTTACCATGTCAACCGCTTGGTTGAAATGTTCGTCCACGTTCATCCCTTTCTCTACGGCAACCTTGATGGCTTTATCAATAACCCGTTGGAATTTCCAATAAGCGGAATAGCCCATTGCACCACAGAGGTCGCGGGAACTCCAGTAGTCATTCCCGTTCTCGTCCTTGCGGCGTAGATTCTCAAACGAAGGTGTCATTTGAGGTATATTGTCATTTTCTTCCATCTTGCGAATTTCCGTTAGACTATTCTACAATCCCTAACTCTTTCAAATATACCTCAATCTCCTTATCAAGTTCGGCACGTTTGGCTTCCAATTCCTTGATTTCAGCCATTACCGCCTTTATGTCAATAGGTTCCTCTTCTTCAAAGGTATCAACGTAACGAGGAATATTCAAATTGTAATCGTTCTCCTCCACCTCTTTCAAGGTAGCCAAATGACTGTACTTCTCGATTTCCTTACGGTCACGATAGGTTTCGACAATCTTTCGGATATGCTGCTCACGGAGCTTGTTTTGAGTCTTGACCTTTTCAAACTCTTTGCTGGCGTCAATAAACAAGATATTATCATCTTCCTTACGACACTTCTTGAATACAAGAATACAAGTAGGTATGCTTGTGCCATAGAAGATATTGGCAGGCAAACCGATAATGGCATCCACATAGTTTTTCTTCTCTATAAGGAAACGACGAATAACGCCCTCGGCATTACCTCGGAACAATACACCATGTGGGGCCACACATGCCATTGTTCCACCCTCATTCAAATGATAAATCATGTGTAGGATAAAGGCATAGTCGGCAGTCTTACGTGGAGCAAGTCGCCCGGCCTTACTGAAACGGTCGTCAGTGTTGAATTTGTCGGCAGCACTCCATTCGGCAGAGAACGGAGGATTTGCTACCACCGCATCAAACTGGGTATCCCCAAAGGCATCCCATTCAAGTGTATCACCATTCTCAATTTTGAAGTTGCTGAACTTGATGCCGTGAAGCAGCATGTTCATTCGGGCAAGGTTGTATGTTGTCGGATTCTTCTCCTGACCGTAAATGTCAACTGCTTTTCCTATACTTGCAGCACGGAGCAATAACGAACCACTACCGCATGTTGGGTCATAAACATTGCGCAAACGCTGGTGACCTATAGATACGATTTCTGCCAAAATACGGCTGACTTCCTGCGGAGTATAGAACTCTCCGGCTTTTTTTCCTGCACCTGCCGCAAACTGCGAAATCATATATTCGTAAGCATCACCCAAGATGTCAATTTCCTGCGAAGCCTCTACTCCAAAATCAATATCGTCCAGTGCCAAAAGTACATTGCTGACGAGAGTGTTTTTGTCGTCTGACGTCTTGCCCAATTTCGGAGAAGCCAAGTCTATGTCAGAGAACAATCCACCGAAATCTTCTTCGCTGTCCTGCCCAAGAGTGCTATCCTCAATACGTTTCAATGAACGCTCCAGCATAGGAAGAATGTTCTCTTTCCGCTTGATAGCCTCAATTACGGACGAGAACAAGAACTTAGGTTCGATGAAATAGCCGATATTCTCCAAACACTGGTTCTTGGCTTCCTCTTGTAGCTCCACAGCATCGGCATCTTCCATTTCCCATAATTCCTTGAAGGTTATTTCATCATCCACCAAGGCACTATTGGCGTACTTTTCTATTTTCTCCGACAAGTACTTATAGAAGATGAACCCCAATGTGAAGTACATAAAGTCGCTTGCCGACATATTACCACGCAAACGGTTTGCGACCTCCCAAAGTTGGTCGCGGAGTTTCTGTTGTAATTCTTCGCTCATAATCTCTTATTCCTTATTCTTATCAATTTCCTGTTTTTCTATCATACGACGCATATCATCCAGTATTTGCCCCTTATATGAAAAGTATTTTGCGCCTTGATATGCTCCAGAAGTGTTTTGTTTTTCTTCGGGCATAAAAGTTCCGACAAAAGGTGATAATTTATAAATACGGCCTTCATATTCAATCGAATCATCACTTGCCACTTTCACCTCAGTTCGTGTAGGTATAAAAGTAATAGTCTCACCTATCTTGATGCCAACCATACTGAATTTAAATCGCCCACGTTTCACTACTCGTTTTGTGGCTTCTGGCGATTTTTCTTTTTCCGGGTGAGGTACGGGTTTATTGTCTTTATAGATAGTGACAACCGCATCGTCAATCATTTTGGCTATATCATTGAATATATCCAATGCTATTTGTGGAGGAACATTGAAAAACTCACGATTCTGCCGAATACGCAAATCCGTCAATCGGTCTATGGTCTTATGAACATGTTTTTCAACATCATTATATTTCACGGTTTGGATAGTTGCATAAATCTCAAACGGCAAAGGCACCGCTGTATTATCCAATTCCTTTGAACGAATATCTACAGGACGAGAACTCTTACCGATTTTAACCCAATCCTCTCGAAAGCTTGGATTTGTCAAAATATAAACATATCCGGGTTCATTTATTTTTGCCATACGTATATTATTCCCAATTAAAGGTTCTTATTATATTACGCAATCTTTCCATTATTCTCGTCAAAGCCTTTCGAGTTTTGATAAGACCAAGATGCTTCTCTTTCAACGCCTTTTGTATGATTTCCGGCTGCTCCTTTTGCAGATAGTCATACTCCTTCATATAGAGATTTAGTACATCTGCTGAAATTTGTTCTTCATCGGCCAAATCGCATACAGCCTTGTTGCGCTCAGACACGATATATTGGTTCAGACGTTCTTCCAATTCATTGGTACCATCAGCCTTGTTGCGCCCGTTCATGAAGTTCTCTTTGTCCTCATCCACATTCTTCTGGATAAATCCATCAATGAGTTTTGCCTTACCTCGCATTCCGGCATCCTTAATCATCGTATCAAGAATATGCTGACGCTTTTCTGAATAGTCTTCGCTATAGGGGTCAAGTTCCGCAATGAGTTCAAGAATATACGCCACATTGATAATGTCGCTGTGTAGAAGCTCAAGGCAGAAATCTATATCTTCCAATCCCTGTTCATTTCCGTATGGAACGGGGTCTTCCGCTACGACAGAGGGTGTTGCTGGGGGATTGATAAATCCGACAGTTATATCAAGGTATTTACTCTTATAGTCGTTAAACTGTTGCTCGGTCATTCCGAGGTCATCTGCATCCTCGCTGTAATCCTCGTATATCTGAATCTCAGCATGTTTGCGAATGATGTCACGAAACGCAAGCACAAAATTTTTCTTGTCATTCTCGCTTTGCAGAAGGTCTATGCTGCTGGGTGTAGAATATTTCTGCAAGAACTCAGTGGCTAAGTCTTTATATTCTTTTTTCACTTCCTCAAACGGAGGACGTACTATATCTTCAGGATTATTGGAATTGCTGAATAGCTTGATGGATGTATCAACATTATTTTTCAAGTCACGAAAGCACACAATCTTGCCGAATCGTTTCTTCTCGTTCAGTACACGATTGGTACGACTGAATGCTTGCAGCAAACCGTGATATTCCATATTCTTATCCACATAGAGCGTATTTAGCTTCTTGCTATCAAAACCAGTAAGGAACATTCCTACGACAAGACAAAGGTCAAGCGGCTTCATGTCCGCTTTCTTCTTTTTCATTCGTAGGTTGATGTCGTCATAGTAAGCACGGAAGTTCTCTGTGGTAAAAGCAGTGCCATACATCTCGTTATAATCATCCATGATGGCTTGCAATTCATCTGCCTCACCTACACTTTCACTAACATAATGTCCCGTACCCATACCTGTCTGCTCATCATCCTGACTGCTATTGGCAGCGTATGTAAATACCGCCCCGATACGAATTTTAGGATTTAGTGCTTTGAAAATCTTGTAATATCGGATAAGCATAGGCACCGATTGTACGGCAAACAAGGCATCAAACTCACCATCGAATGTGGATTTGTTGAAATTGTTAAGGATAAACTTGGCAATTTCTTCCATACGACTTTGATTGTCGTTATCAACGACCTCATTTCCATGATAATACTCTACAAGGAAGCCAAGTACATTTTCATCGGCAATGGCATCCTTAATGAGATATTTGTGAAGGCAGTTGCCAAATATCTCTTTCGTTGTATGTCCATCTACGGCATTTTCAGTAAAAATAGGAGTACCCGTAAAACCGAATATCTGGGCATTATCAAAGAACTTCATAATCTTCTTATGGCTGTCCCCGAAATGACTGCGATGGCACTCGTCAAATATCATCACGATACGAGAGTGGCGGATAGCGTCTATTTTGTTGCTATACCATGTCTTGCTAACTGCGGCATTCAGTTTTTGAATGGTGGTGATGATAATCTTGGAATTACTTTGAAGTCTTTTTACAAGTTCGTCTGTATTATCAGTACCATCCACAGCTCCCGGTTCAAATGCTTCATATTCCGATTGCGTTTGTGTGTCTAGGTCGTGACGGTCAACAACAAACATCACCTTATCCACATCATCCAATTCTGATACAAGTTGCGCTGCCTTGAAAGAGGTCAATGTTTTTCCCGCACCAGTTGTATGCCAGATATAACCATTGTCATTGGAGTTCTGCACGCGATCCAATATCTTTTCCACGGCATAGAACTGATAAGGACGAAGTACCATCAAGCATTTATCGCCTTCATGCAATACGATGTATTTCCCAATGATTTTGCCAAGCGTACATTTCTCCAAAAAGAACACGGCAAACTTGTCCAATTCGTTGAACGGATGGTTGGCAGCATCCGTCCAGTTGAATGTAAACTTATAGCCACTATTTGGATTGTTTGCAAAATAGCGAGTGTTTACACCGTTGGAAATGACAAACAACTGGATGTAGTCAAATAGTCCGTGAAATGAAGTCTTGTGATAACGCTGTATCTGATTGTATGCTTGTTTTAGTTCAACTCCACGGCGTTTCAGCTCTATCTGCACCAATGGCAAACCGTTGATGAGAATAGTCACGTCATAGCGGCACTTCTTGCGACCTTCAACTGTAATTTGGTTAGAAACCTGAAACTCATTTTGACACCACTGCTGCCTATTGAGAAATTCAACCCAAATACGTTGTCCGTCTGCTGTATCAAGAGGATAGAGGTCACGGAGTTTCTTTGCCTTTTCAAAGCGAGTGCCACCTTCAAGGTATATGAGAATCTTTTCAAACTCTTCTGTTGTAAACTCACTGCGCCCATGCTCCTCCAGCCGTTTACGGTTGTGGATTTCCAACTGTCGTTTGAAATTGGCATACAAATTATCTTCTTCTGCAATTTGAACGTATTCATAGTCCATTTGTTGAAGAGTTGCTATTAGTCCGGCTTCCAATGCCGATTCGCTTTGTATTGACATATCCTCACTTTATAATAAGTAGTTACTACTTGTTTATCTTATTGCCCTGTATTTTGATGGTCAATGTTATTCACTTCTATAAAAGTTGCGAATGAATCAAAAAAACATCAGGCATGATTTTATTGTAATCGTTCCTTTTTATCCGTTATCAAATCCTTTAAATCAACTTGTAGTATCTCTGCAATCTGCTGTAAAGTATCCAAATTAGGCTGAATCCGATTACACGCATAGGCATTAACCATGCTGAAACTTTTGTCGAGCTTCTTTGCCAACCATGTCTGGGAAATTCCTTTTTCTGAAAGGACAGCCTTTATTCTATTAAGTTTCATTCTTTGATACGATTTTATGATGCAAATATAGTGAATTATATTCGATAATCGGAATCGTTTTTGTACTTTTGCATCATACGTAGCTCAATTTTGGGCATAAAACTCAAAAAAACAAATAAGATCATGCATATATTTGACAAATACCTAAATGATGAAAACGCAGATAAACGTGAACGTGCCAAACTTTGGCGAACATCTATTGGTTTACAGGCTGTTGATAATCTCACGATTTCGGCTTCCTTATTGAAATGGCACGTAAACATATAGAGAAAGAAATATCAATGGATGAATTCAATAAAATGATAGAAGATTATTACGCACAAAAACGGCTAAGAAATGACTTAAATGCTTACATATAATATTGTCGCATTTAAGTTATTCGATATTTTCGAATGGCTGAACGATTAGAATCATCACACTGATGTAGTAAAAGGTTACACCGAATAAATAATAACCCTCATAATGGTTAGTTTATGCTTCAATCGAAATGAATTTGTGCATTCATTGAGTTGACAGAGTATCTGTCATCCTGGGCGCAGTCGAAGAGTCTCCTCCATTGCTCTTGTGTAGAAATGCACAAACATATACCGAGAAAAGTATAAATATTGGTTAGCTCATCTATTCCCGAATAAGTGCCTAAAAATTTGAATAAATATCAAAATGAGAATACCTGATGAAATAATTAGACAACTTCACGAAATTAACTGTGAAGATGCCGCCAAACGCTTTGGACTTGATGTCAAAAAACATATGGCTCATTGTTTTAAACATAATGACCGTACTGCAAGTCTTGGCTTTAGAAATAATCATTGGAAATGCTTTTCATGCGATATAGGTGGAGACGCAATAACTTTTATTCAAGAAAAATTCTCTGTATCTTTCGTTGAGGCTTGTATAATTCTGGCTAATGAATATGGTGTTCACATCCCTTCTGTTGAAAGACGGTCTGCAAGATGGAAAGATTCTGTTATAAATCTACCCCGAAGGGAATCAACTAATGACGTTTCACCTCTTTTCGATCGAGAGGTTGCTGAATTTATAATGGAACACACAACCCTGACAAAGACAGGAATTAATTTTTTACGAAGTCAGAGGAAAATTAAAAGTGATGTAATTGAGTCCTCCAAGATTCATTCTATTGATAACGTGAATAGTTTAAAAGATATAATACAAGTTCAATTCGGAATAAATCGATTAAAAACAGCGAAGGTGTTAACATCGAATGGAAAATATCTAACTATTGATGCACCCTCATTAATCATTCCTTACTATGATGAGAGTAATAATCTAATAGGTTTGCAGACTCGATATTTGGGAAAAGATAATCCAGATTTTCACATACCAAGATTTAAAAGAATATGTGGCTCATCGATTAGATTATATAACCTCCCAATTTTGGAATCAATGCAACATGGTGCAAGACTTTTTATTACTGAGGGCATAACAGACTGTTTAGCCATGTTATCAGTAGGTTATGATAGTGTAGCACTGCCTAGTGCGACTTCGTTACCAACTGAAGATCTTACCAAACTAAAAAACTACAATCTTTATATGATAGCTGACCAGGATAAGGCAGGAAATGATGCTTTCATAAAGTTATATCGACTTATGCTCAGATTCGGGTGCGAAGTAAAAAGTATTAAACTTCCAAGCGGTGTTAAAGATTTTTGTGATTATTATCTAAAGATTACAAAGGATTAAACAATATGGAAAACATATACCCCAGTAATCTCGAACAAGTTTTATTTAAGGACTTGAATAGAGAGGTATTATACAAATTGTTCATCAATAGTAATGCCCAATCAATGAATGTAGATGAGATCGGTATGATTGATGAAGGAGTACAGTCATCGCCTAAAGAGAGAGAGGTAAGACATAGAGTAGAGAAGCTATTATTCTTGAATTTATTGATGGATTATGATTTAGAAAATCAGATAGAGCGAAGGAAAAACGCCAAGTATGATTATATGAACGGCCTTCTTCTATACATTGCCTCGAATCATCATTTCAAATATGGGTTTGGATATTTTAAAGACAATATACAATCATTTGATAATATGCTTGGACAATGGTGTAAATTCCTGAACGCAGTTATATCTGATATCAAGGTTCTTCCTGTTATCAAACTGGACCAGCAGATCGCTGTTGAATTTGGAGAAATTCTTAATATAACGTTATCAAAGGATGTTATTTACGATGTGAAGATTAACATGGATAACTTTGATAGGTTATTTAGGGAAATGACCCCAAAATACGACTTTTGTATAAGAGTTGATAAGGGTACATTTGAGTGTGGCAAAAGCGATGGGAGCGGACTACAGAGCAACTTATATAAGGCATTCTCAGAGCTTAATCGATTAATACAGACATTATCGTCAAAATAGAAATTAGTACACATAGAATTATGAGAACCGAATTAAGAGAGCAAATACTATCAGAGGAGAATATTTATAAGGCAATTTTTGCTATGGAGTCATATATCTCAGAGCGTGATTTGCTCAACCCCGAAGATCTGGATACATTTCTTCGGCTAAGAGATAAATATGACTTTAATGGCATTGTTTCAGATACTATTGAAAAATGTAAGAAAACTCTAAACCAATTACTTGATGATGAAAACGAATTGTTAGAAGTCAACGTTTTCTTTAAAATCAAGAAACTGAGTTCCGAAGGAAATACAATTGTGGAGTATCGCCCATTGCACACGGCTAGCCTCGTCAATCAGATTTGTATGGCATCAATGCTTATGCCTTTAATGTTTGACGATTCCAATGGGAAACGGAATCTATCGGAATTATCACGTATGCTACCTCATAATTTCTATGGTAATATTCCAAGTTGTAATATAGGTAGTATCTTTATGAATTGGACAGAGAAATACCGCCAATATTCTCAAATAGTAACGACTCGCTGTCGGGAATATTCCAAGACACGCGAATATGATAAAGAAATTAGTTTTGACCTTAAAGACTTTTTCCCATCTATCAATCCTTTAAAGATTCTGAATTTTATTTGGAATGCTGTTTCGAGTAAATATAAAGACAATGCTGATAAAAAGTGTCTGAAGACTATTATATCTAAACTTCTATATTTTAAAATTCCCGAGGAGAACATCCAGGGATGGAAAGATGTATATTATAAGGAGCAACAGAACAATGTAATACCGGTTAACGGTTTCTATCCTGTCCGAGGAATAGCGCAAGGACTACCACAATCATACTTTTTTGGTAATTTATGCATGATAGAAGTCGCTGATTGTATGAGTCATGTTGATAAATTAATGGATTCAGACTCGTATTTCTATGTGGATGATTCAGTCGTATTTGCCAAGAACATTAATTCGGATTTATTTGGAGAATTAATCCAAAGACTCAATAATTCGGTTACTGAATCCCAAAAAGATTGGGAGGAATATCCAGTTATGGGGCATGATTTACTGTCGCAAGCAATGGATATAAATTATAACATACAGTTTCATCCTAATGGAAAGAGTACAATTTGTGATATAAATGACTCTTTTAAAGGTATGGATGGTCTGTTTCTAGTTCAACGACCTGTGTCAATGGGCGGATGGATAAAGGGGAATATTGATGAAGTTGATGATAACGTTGCCTTGAAAAAGCTAACGGTTTTACAGGATGTCGTTAATCTTGAGATAAATAAACTCCGTTCGAAAAGAACCAAACTTAAAGATAATTCTTATGGTGAAGAACGACTTAAGTGGCTCAGACGATACAAACGATATTTTCTATTTAGACAAAGGAAACTGCAAATTCTTTTGAATGGGAAATATGATAAGGAGCTAAAAGCGAAGTTCTATGAAACATTCAAAATTGACGATGTTACATCTCAAGATAAGACTTCAAAAGAACTAATTGATGCCTTATTTGAGGTCTTTGAGGAAGAAATATTCAAATCTGAATTTGAGTTGATTCTAAGAGATATGCCATTCAGCGAGAAAAAAGATTTCTGTGCCAAAATTCAACAATATGATATTGCTCTGTCAAAATATAATTGCAGTACTCTTAGGTCTGAAAAATACTTGTATTACCATAGAATCAGTTCGATGTTATGCAGTGCAGATGTTGCTACTGTGGACGAATATGAATCCCTTTCTCGTGTTGTACGAAGTGTACGTCCTTTCCGTAACTCTGAAAGATTTGTTGAGGCTATAAAGGATACATCTTATAGTGCCAATGATGTGTGGAAATTGTTCCCATTCTTAAATTCAATCACAGGAGTGTCTGATTCCGGAAATCCATGTTTTAATTCAAAAACAGGATTTCCTTCATGGTGCGAGTTTGTTTTCAGAAATTCAGAGAACTTCAGACGTAAAATTTTGAATTGCTGTTTCTCATTCGCTTGTAACATTCAATCTGGAGATAATCTATCAATTTTGAGGTCTGACATTAAGCCAATAAAATACTATGAGTTAAGAATTATATCAATGCTCAGGAATTATCGTTTGAAAATTTGCGATTTCTTCGAGTTTGTGAGATCTCTTGATCCAAAGGATTTGAACGAGAGGATGGATATAGATCTCGGAATTCTTGAAGGGCTCGGTATATACCGTCAAAAGATTCAAGATCCTGAAAAGATTGACCGATTAATCCAAACACATAGACTTGTTAAAAGCCTTTGGCATAATGGTTCCAAATTCTTGAATGCTTATACATTACACAATCACGAACACGCTATCAATCTAATAAAAAATGTAGTTAGGCTCGTAAATAATGTGGATTTTTTGAATTTGAAGGCTAATGATTTCTTCTTGCTATTTAATGCATGTTATCTACATGATATAAGCATGGTTATACATCCGAGTGTATCCTCGTTTAACGATTCTAATGTCAAGTCTGAACAATTAATCAGTAAGTGGCTTAATCGTATGTTGACATTTAACAAAAAAATTGACAATGCCTATAAATCAAATAAATTCGCGATGGACGAGATTCATCGGATTAGGAAAGAAATGGGATTGTCTTTGATTGAGGTATTTCAAGATATTTTTGACTTCTTTGAGAACCGTGTGCGTGAACCTCACGCATATGAAAGTGCTATGTTTATCCGTCATTGGCAAGAAGATATGTTGTCTTTCCTATCAGAGCTTGAAGCTGAAACAATAGCTACAATATCAGATAGTCATGGATGGAATACAACAGATGTATATGAAATGAAATCTTCAGCGAAGGAAGAGTTAGTCAGCTTGAAGTACATGATGATTCTCATACGTTTGGCAGACTTGCTTGACTTGGCAAATGATAGAATAGATTATTTCTTACTGAAGCAAAATCGTTCGCAGATGAGTCCGGTTTCACGATACCATTGGATTTCCCATCTGATAACTGAGCGATATGAATTGGATGTTGATTACGAAATTATTAATGAAAAGGAACTTACAGATCAACCTATCCAAGAACTGATACATCTTGATATTTTCTTAAATGCAGAGATTCTTGCAAATATAGAAGTGCATAAAGAGTGTTGCAGAGGATTTCAAGCAGAACTTACCAAACGTAGAAAAAATAAGATTCCAAAGAACGATACAGAATATAAATGCCTAGAATTTAAGGTAGGGAAAGATGATGAACCCTGCTGTTCAAATATGTGCAAACGAAATGGAGATTCTCATAGTTGCCCATTCATTTGTCTATGGATGAGCGACAGGCATTGGTGGTTATTCTCTGAACTTGGCAAACTCAAACATTATCTGAATTCTGTCAATTCAAAACTGATAAAATCAGATATTTCAGTCAGATTTTTCTATAATAATAACCACAAACTTGACTCTGAGTTTTTTGACGATGTTAAGAATTATCTGAGTAGATAAGGTTAGTATTGAGGTTTATTGCAAATCTTCGTGTTTGAAGCAGAAGCTATTTCGTAATCGAGCAGCTTCGTCAATAAGTTATGAAATCAGGGACTGAACCTATATCATTCATGTATAGATTCAGTCCTCATTAAACTACTCCATTGATTCCCTTATAATTCGCAGAGTCTCTTTCTTATACTCCTTACGGTTATATTCCATACCTCTACACATCCAACAACTACACGGAGTACCCGTAGTCTTATAAACTTGCGCCCACTTTTCTTTTGCTAATTCAAACCAATGGAGATATTCATAATGACTTCCATCCTTACGGATGATACAATGCCCATAAGCGGCATAAAGAATCATACGAGCTTTAAACACACGCACCATTTGTTGGCGTCTCCAAAATTTGTTTCTTTTGTCCATCGTCTCTTTCTATTAAAGTTAGGATGAACAATGATGTTACTTTGGCGAAATTTAATATATCCATTGCACTATACTTTTAATGTTTGAAATCCATCAATATGCCACTTTTGATTTTAAGCTATTTAGTAGTTCGTCATTGAGAGACGCTATTCTTCATCATCTTCGTCCTCAAATCCTTCGGATGCATTAGCAACCAGAGCTTTCCCGATTTCCATTTGCAAGAATTTAGGAAGACGGAGCAGCTTGGACATTAACTGGCTGTAGGTGAACTCTACTTTGATATCAAGTATCGGTTCTTCTTCAATGTCTGTATCTATGCTCTTGACAATCTCAGCGCCATCAGTGAATTCGGAAAAGTCAGCTTTCTCCGGCCAGTTCTCAATCATTCCGTCATGATTGATTCTAAGTCGGATATAATCCCCGCAATCATCGGCTTCCGGTATCAGTCCGTTAGGCACATAACCTGCGATTTTGCATATCACCTGTTTGCCTTTGTCAAGCAAGAAGTATGTTCCGCTATCACACACCTTTGCTTGGAAGTATAGGCTTCCGTATTCCGGCTTCCAATTCAAAAGTTTGTGAGTCTTCAGATTTATTACCCCCGTCCACATTCCTTTAGAAACTAAGGGGTAGCTGTTTTTATACAACTCGCCAAGCCACGCATCAGTATAGCTGCACATGTCCTCATCAAACGGAATGTATATCATAAGGTAGTGGGCTACCTCGTTCAAACTCTGCTCTTTGCCCCCTGCCAATATCTGCTTTGCCATAATCTATGTAATTAAATTGTTGTCAGTAAACTCAAATCCACATCCGGAATAATCGCATCCGTAAGTTTTTCTTGTATAAGGAATCCCATGTAAAGCGGGATGGTGAGTATGTTTCCCTCACGTCCAACATTGTATTGACCCAACTTGATGGCATTGTTCACGTGATACACATCCTTGTTTTTAAGAACGGTGGTCATGCTTTTTGCTTTGCCAGCCTTTGCTTTCACTTCAAGGACAACACATTCGCCTTTGAACCTTACCAAAAAATCCAGTTCGAGACCACTCTCTTTGTGGAAGTAGTACAACCTCTGCCCGGACTTACAAAGGAAATCAGCCATGAGATTCTCAAAGATTGCCCCTTTGTAGCCTAAAAGGTTGCCTTTAAGAATGTCTATTTGTGTACCATAATTGAGCATGGCCATCAGAATACCTATGTCGATGGTATATACCTTGAAACAATCTTTGATGGCATTGCCGTCCAAAGGCAGTTCCGTTATGGATGTGTTGTAGCACCGTTGAACTATCCCGGCATCCTCCAACCATTGGATGCTACCCATGTATTGCGAGGCCCGTCCGCCTTTCTTGACTACGGAATACTGGAATTTCTTGTTCTCTTTGGCTAATTGCGTTGGGATGGACTCAAAGCATTCACGGATATGGGGCTTGTCGGAATCATCGGCATACTTCACCATATCCTCTTCGTATTCGGCAATGAGGTTACGCTGTACCTTATATATAAGTTCGATGTTCTTCGTTTCAAGGAAGCAGTTCACCACTTCGGGCAGACCGCCAACAATGACGTATCTATACAGTAGCTCCATCATCGCCTTGTGAATACCATCGGGGACAGTGGTTTCGTTCTCGAAGCAAGCTCTGACGGAGTCAATCACTGCATCATTGATACCGTTTGCCCAAAGAAATTCCTCGAAGTCCAAAGGATACATGTCTATGACCGTTTCATATCCCACGGGGACAGAATCTTGTCCTTCTTCCTCGTTTTTCTTCTTGCTTTTGCCGTAACCCTTCACGCCTAAAAGCGAGCCTGTGGCAATAACATCGAAGCGGCCATCTATATGAAACGACTTCAAGGCAGTCCTCGCTTCCTTACATTCCTGTATCTCATCAAGGATAATGCAAGTCTTTCCTTTGATGAAACGACTGCCGGGAATCAAAGCCGAGAGGTTGAGTATGATAGTATCTACATCTATGTTGCCCGTAAAGGCCGACTTCTTGTCCGGTTCAAGAATGAAGTTCATATAGACCACACTCTCATAATTCTCCTTTGCGAACTTCTGCACAATGTATGTCTTTCCGCATTGGCGGATGCCCTTTATCACAAGAGGCTTCCTGTCCTTTGCCTCCTTCCATTCGGCCAAATATGTTTCTATCTTTCTTTTAAGCATAGTTTTCCACGATTAACTCAACGCAAAAATACATTTTTTCAAGCGAATATGCAAGGTTTGTTACACTTTTCGGAACGAATGTCACCAAGAAGTGCACATTTTTCGGAGCGAATCAACAAAAAAATTCCCCGCAAATCACCGAAATCCAAAGAAAAACACTACCTTTGTCTTCACAAGCGTTCTGTAACATCCATGCGGGAATGTCCTATCGGTCAGGGCTTTGAAACTGATGGTGGACATTCCATAAATGGGCTGGAGAGAGGCGGTACAAGGCGTATGTGCAAATCGGTGAAAGACAATGGTTTGCATTTGTCCCCATTTTCTGTGAACTTGTCAGAAGTGAGGTTGTACCGATTAA
>OGXP01001403.1_pt1 | contig 20451 bp, 19 predicted proteins | sample 1576351 | NCBI WGS metagenome assembly OGXP01 (sample SAMEA3541517, study PRJEB24748) | human gut metagenome | biome: human gut; feature: human-associated habitat; material: faeces | place: China | collected 2012
AACATATAGTTGCTCTTCCCTATGACGGATATAAACTTACTTATACAATAAAATTTGATCACACATTTTTAAAAACTCAGATGCTTGAGCTTGATGTTGATTTAGAAAATTATAAAAACAATATTGGAAATGCAAGAACTTTTGGTTTTGATTATGAAATAGAATATTTGAAAAAAAATAATCTGGCTCTTGGAGGAACTCTTGAAAATGCAATAGTAATAAAAAAAGATGGAGTTTTAAATCCTGGAGGTCTTAGATATGAAGATGAATTTGTAAGACATAAGATGCTTGATATAATAGGAGATTTAAAAATTTTAAATAGACCGATAAAAGCCCATATCATAGCTGTAAAAGCGGGACATGCTCTGGACATAGAATTTGCACATTTATTAAAAAAAATATAAATTAATATTAAAAATCTGGTATAATATATTGAGAGAATTTTTAGGAGGAAAAAATAATGTTAGATACACTTGAAATAATGAAAAGAATACCACACAGATATCCATTCTTATTAGTAGACAGAATACTTGAACTTGATATGGAAAATCAAAGTGTAAAAGGAATAAAAAACGTAACTGTAAATGAAGAATATTTTAATGGTCACTTTCCGGGACACCCAATAGTTCCAGGAGTAATAATTGTAGAAGGGATTGCACAATGTCTTGGAGTTTTAGTTTTTGAACAGCAGGGAGATCCAGAACATCCAAAAGTTCCTTATTTTGCTGCTATTGAAAGCGTAAAATTCAAAGCACCTGTAAGACCGGGAGACCAGCTTGTTTATGAAGCACAAATAGAAAAACAAAGAAGAAACATAGTAAAAGCTAACGGAGTAGCTAAAGTTGATGGAAAAGTTGTAGCGGAAGTTAAATTTACTTTCAGTATTATGGACAAATAATATAATTTCTTGATAGGGGGAAGAAAGTGGTAGAAATACATAAGACTTCCATAATAGAAGAGGGAGCTGTAATAGGAGACGGCGTAAAAATAGGACCTTTTTGTATTATCGGCAAAGATGTAAAAATAGGAGCGAATACAGTTCTTCAGTCTCATGTAGTTATAGAAGGAATAACAGAGATAGGAGAAAACAATACAATTTATTCTTTTGCTTCAATAGGAAAGGCATCTCAGGATTTAAAATATAAGGGAGAGCCTACAAAAACAATTATAGGAAACAATAATACCATAAGAGAGTTTGTAACTATTCACAGAGGAACAGATGACAAATGGGAAACAAGAATAGGGAACAACAATCTTATAATGGCATATGTTCACGTTGCCCATGATGTTATAATAGGGGACAACTGTATTTTTTCAAATAATGCCACTCTTGCAGGACATGTAGTTATAGATGACTATGTAATTGTAGGAGGAATGACACCTGTTCATCAGTTCTGCAGAATAGGAGCTCATGCAATGGTGGGAGGAGCTTCAGCAGTAACTCAGGACGTCTGCCCGTTTATACTTGCAGACGGAAATAAAGTTGTTCCAGCCGGGCTTAATAATGTAGGGCTTAGAAGAAGAGGATTTACAGATGAAGAACTTCTTGAGTTGAAAAGAGCTTACAGAACTATATTCAGGAAAGGTCTTCCTCTTAAAGAAGCATTAAGAGAGCTGGAAGAAACTTATCCTGACAGCAAAAATGTAATGTACCTTGTTGATTTTATAAAAAACAGCAAACGGGGGATAGCAAAGTAATGAAGAAGATAGGTGTAATAGTTGGGAATGGAAAACTTCCATATTCTTTTTTAAAAGAGATAAGCAGAGAAGAAAATGAAATAGAAGTTTTTCCAATAGGACTGTTTGACACTATAGAAGAAGAAATAAAAAAATATAAAAATTTTAAAAGATTTAATATAGGCGAAGTTGGAAAAATTACTAAACATTTTATTTTAAATGGTGTAAAGGAAATTGTTATGCTTGGAAAAGTGGAGAAAGAAGTAATTTTTCAAGATATGGAGCTGGATAAATATGGAGAGGAAATAGTCAATAGTCTTCCAGACAAAAAGGATGAAACTCTCCTTTTTGCCGTTATCGCTTTTTTCAGGCTTAACGGAATAAAAGTTCTTCCACAAAATTATCTTTTAAAAAATATAATGTTTGAAGAAAAATGTTATACAAAAGCAAAACCAGTTTTAGAAGATAATAAAACAATAAAAATAGGAGTTGAAGCTGCAAAATATTTAAGTGAAATAGATGCAGGACAGACAGTTGTATGTAAAGACAGTTCCGTTGTGGCACTTGAAGGTGTTGAAGGAACTGATAAAGCTATTTTAAGAGGTGGAGAGCTTGGGGGAGAAAACTGTATTGTGGTAAAAATGGCAAGACCACAGCAGGATATGAGAGTTGATATTCCAACTGTTGGAATAAATACTATTAAAAGACTTGTAGAAATAAAAGCAAAAGGAATTGTGGGAGAGGCAGGAAAAATGATTTTTGTTGAACAAGCAGAATCAATAGCCCTTGCTGACAAACACAACATATTTATTATAGGAATAAAGCCTTAAATAAAAAGGGGGCAGAATGAAAATATTTGTATCAGCAGGAGAGGTCTCTGGAGATCTTCATCTTTCCTACTTAGTAAAAAATATTTTGGAGATTGACAGCAGTGTAAAATTTTATGGAACAGCAGGAGATTTAAGCAGAGCAGCAGGAGTTGAAATTATTCAAGATATAAAAGAACTTGCTGTAATGGGATTTGTTGAAGGATTAAAAAAATATAGTTTTCTTAAGAAAAAAGCAAAAGAGTATTTGAATTTTATAAAAGAAAATAAAATAGACAAAGTAATACTTGTAGATTATGGAGGATTTAATCTTGCTTTTTTAAAACTTTTAAAAAGTGAAATTCCGGAAGTTGAAGTTTATTTTTATATTCCGCCGAAACTTTGGGTTTGGGGAGAAAAAAGAATAGACACTTTAAAACTTGCAGACCATATACTTGTAATCTTTCCATGGGAAGTTGAATTTTATAAAAAACACGGAATAAAAGCAGTGTATTATGGAAATCCTTTTTCTGAAAAATATCATCTTATAGAAAACAGAGGAGACAGAATTCTTCTTCTGCCGGGGAGCAGAAAGCAGGAAATACAATCTCTTATGCCTGTAATGCTGGAAGTGGTAAAAGCAAGACCGGACAAAACTTTTGTTTTAAAACTTCACAGTGCTAAACCTTTTGAATGGGTAGAAAATGATCTGCTTAAATATCCGAATTTAGTAATTGAAACAAATAAAACTTTGGAAGAAACAGTAAAAGAGTGTGAAACAGCAATAGCAGCTTCAGGAACAGTAACTCTTGAACTTGCACTTATGGGAATACCTGCAATAGTTCTTTATAAAACAAGTGCTGTAAATGCTTTTATAGCAAGACACATTTTAAAAATAGGGCTTGTTTCTCTTCCAAATCTTACTCTTAATAAAGAAGTTTATCCGGAACTTTTACAGGAAAAATGTACGAGCAGAGATGTTTTATTTTATCTCAATGTTCTTAAAAGCAAAGAGGACAAAATAAATAAAGATATAAAAGAGATAAGGGAAAAACTTTCAGGAGAAAATGTTGTAAAAAATTATGGAAAATATATATTGAAAGGACAGAATTAATGATAAAAGAAAAATTAAATCAGGTTTATAAAAGTGATGCTCTGGGCGGCTTTTTAAAATATAGTTTAAGATATAAGGGCTGGCTTATCTGGACAATATTTATATCATCACTTTCATCAGCTCTTGGTGCAGCACCTGCCTGGCTTACAAAATATCTGGTTGATGACGTTTTAATTTCAAAAAATGGAAAAGTGATGCTTCTTATAGGTATAGCAATTTTTGCTACTACAGTTTTAAAACTTATAACAGCGTATTATTCATCAACAACATCAGCATATCTTACTGGAAAAATAAGAAGAGATATAAAAATAGATATATTTGAGCATTTAGAAAATCTTCCAATGTCATATTTTACACAGAATAAATTGGGAGATATAATGGCAAGACTTTCAGGAGACTCTGCAAGTTTAGGTAAAATAGGATTTTTATTATTTGAAATGTTAAAAGAATTTGTTGCTGTAATTGTTTTTTTAATAAGAATGTTTCAAGTTGATTTTATTTTAGCTCTTGTATCAATAACAGTTCTTCCTTCAATGCTTGCAGTTGTAAAAAAATATACAAAGAAAATGAGAAAGTCAGGGAAGATAAGACAGGATACAATAGGTCAGGCAACAGCATTTATGCAGGAATCTTTAGCAGGAATTCAAGTTATAAAAGGTTTCAATAAAACAGATATGATAATAGATAAGTATAAAGAAGTTACACTTATAGAAATGGATAAAACTTATAGAACTCAAAAAATAAAAGCAAGAATTTCTCCTTTAAATGAACTTCTTGCAACTGTTATGGTACTTCTTGTAGCAGCTTATGGTGGATATCAGATTGTTTATACAGGTTCTATAACAGCTGGAGACTTGATTTCGTTTATAACAGCAATAGGTCTTATGCAGTCTCCTCTTAAAAAACTTATAAGCAGAAATAGTGAACTTTATGAGATTATTCCATCAGGTGACAGGGTAATGGAAGTTTTAAAAGAGGAAAAAGAGGTAGATTCATACAGTGAAAAACCTAAAACATTTAATGAAAATATAGAAAATATAAAGTTTGAAAATGTAGATTTTATATATCCAAATTCAGAAGCAAAAGTTCTTAAGAATATAAATCTTAAAGTAAACAAAGGGGAAGTTGTTGCCTTTGTTGGAAGCAGCGGAAGCGGAAAGACAACTCTTGTAAATATGATACCGAGATTTTATGATCCGGTTGCAGGAAGTATAAAAATAAATGATATTGATATAAGAGATTATTCTCTGAAAGATTTCAGAGGGCATATTGGAATGGTTCCACAGGAAACTTTCCTTTTCAGCGGAACTATTGCAGAAAATATTTCTTTTGGAAAAGAGGGAATAACAAGAGAGCAGATAGAGGAAGCAGCAAAAATGGCAAATGCTTATAATTTTATTATTGATCTTGATAAGGGATTTGAAACAGAAGTAGGTGAAAGAGGAGTTCTCCTTTCTGGCGGACAGAAACAGAGAATTGCAATAGCCAGAGCTTTAATTCAAAATCCATCAATTATGATTTTGGACGAAGCTACATCAGCACTTGACACAGAATCAGAAAGACTTGTTCAAGATGCTCTTGAAAAACTTATGGTGGGAAGAACAACTTTTGTCATAGCTCACAGACTTTCGACAATAGTAGGTGCAGATAAGATAGTGGTTATGGAAAAAGGCGAAATTAAAGAAATAGGAAACCACAGCGAACTTTTAATGAAAAATGGAATTTATACAAGACTTTACAATATACAATTTAACAGAGATAAAGAATTAAACAGGGAGATAGCAGAATAATGGAAAAAATTTTGAGAGAAGACGGAAGAGAAGTAGATAATATAAGAAAAGTAAATGTTATAAGAAACTATACAATTCATGCGGAGGGATCTGTTCTTATATCTTTTGGAAATACAAAAGTTATATGTACAGCTTCAGTTTCAGATAAAGTTCCTCCTTTTTTAAGAAATCAGGGAAAAGGATGGATAACAGCAGAATATTCTATGCTTCCAAGAGCAACAGGTGAAAGAACACAGAGAGAATCTGCAAAAGGAAAACTTTCTGGAAGAACAATGGAGATACAAAGACTTATAGGAAGATCACTTCGTTCTTGTATAGATTTAGAGAAACTTGGAGAAAGAACAATAACTATTGACTGTGACGTAATTCAGGCTGACGGAGGAACAAGAACAGCTTCTATAACAGGTGGATATATTGCACTTGCTATGGCAGTTGAAAGAATGGTAAGAGACGGCGTGCTTTCTGAAAATCCTATAAAATCAAAAGTGGCTGCTGTAAGTGTTGGTATTGTAAGCGGAATACCTATGACAGATTTAAAATACAGTGAAGATTCAGCTGCTGAAGTTGATATGAATGTAATTATGAATGATAAAGGTGAATTTATAGAAGTTCAGGGAACAGGAGAGGAAGCAACTTATACAAGAGCTGAATTAAATCAGCTTCTTGATATGGCAGAAACTGCCATAAATCAGCTTTTAGAAATTCAGGCTAAAACTCTTCATGAAGAATTTCAAGTTAACGGAATACAAGAATATTAATAAGGGGTCTAAAAAATGAAAATATTTTTAGCTACTGGAAATAAACATAAAATAAAAGAGATTGAAAAAATATTTAAAATGGATAATGTGGAAATATTATCTATAAATGACGGGATAGAAATTCCTGAAGTTGAAGAAGACGGAACAATTTTTGAAGAAAACTCAAAGAAAAAAGCTCTTGAAATAGCAAAATTTACAAATATGATTACAATAGCTGATGATTCAGGATTATGTGTTGATGCACTTGACGGAGCTCCCGGAGTTTATTCTGCAAGATATGCAGGGGAACATGGAAATGATTTGGATAATAACAAAAAACTTGTGAGAGAACTTCAAGGAATAGAAAACAGAAAAGCAAGATTCGTATGTGTAATCACTCTTGCAAAACCCACAGGAGAAACTTATTCATTCAGAGGAGAAGTTGAGGGAGATATAATTGATATTCCACAGGGAACAGAGGGATTTGGATATGATCCTCATTTCTTTATGAAAGAATATGGAAAAACTCTTGCTGAAATCCCTGAAATAAAAAATAGAATAAGTCACAGAGCAAGAGCTTTGGAAAAATTAAAAGAAAACTTAGATGAAATATTAAAATAAAAAATTAAAAGGGGGCTGATGCAACAGTCCCTTTTTATAAAATAAAATTAGGAGAGGAATATGATAAACAATAATTTTGTACCGAAAAAAATTGTAGAAGAACTTGATAAATATATTGTTTCTCAAGATGAAGCCAAAAAAAATGTGGCGATTTCTCTTAGAAACAGATACAGAAGAAAAGAAATAGAAAATGAAACTTTAAGAAAAGAGATTACTCCCAAAAATATAATCCTTATGGGGTCAACAGGAGTTGGAAAAACGGAGCTGGCAAGAAGACTTGCAAAAATTACAGATTCTCCTTTCTTAAAAATTGAAGCTACAAAATATACAGAAGTAGGTTATGTTGGAAAAGATGTTGAAAGCATAATAAAAGATTTAGTGGCAGTGACAATTACAAAACTTAAAAATAAAAAAATAGAGGAACTAAAAAAAGAATTCTATATGAGTGCCGTTAAAAGTGTGGCAAGAAAAGTAAATAAGCTTGACACTTTGAATGACGAATTTAAAAATGAGCTTATAAATCATATTTTAGAGGGAAAATATGATAACGAAACTGTGGAAGTTGAAAAACCGAAAATGTCAAATATAGGTTCTCCAATAGTGGAAGTTGTAGGAGCCGGAGACGAAAGAGAGATAGGAAGCGTTCTTGAAAATATTATGTCATCTTTTGAAGGTGGAAAAAATACAAGAAAAGTAAAAATGAAAGTGAAAGATGCTATTGAATTTACTCTTAACAGAATGGTAAACGATAATATTGAAACAGATGAAATAATTCCTGAAGCACTTAGAATGGCAGAAGAAGACGGAATAATTTTTATAGATGAGATTGATAAGATTGCTGAAAGAGAAAACAGCGGAAGAAGTGAAGTTTCAAGACAGGGAGTTCAGAGAGATATTCTTCCCATAGTTGAGGGAACAACAGTTATGACAAATTATGGTCCTGTAAAAACAGATCATATTCTTTTCATTGCTGCAGGAGCTTTTTCAGAATCTGATTTTTCAGATTTAATGCCTGAACTTCAAGGAAGATTTCCAATAGTTGTGGAAATGAAAGATTTGACAAAAGAGGATTTTATAAAAATTCTTACAGAAGTGGAATTTAATATAATAGAGCAGTATAAAACTTTATTAAAAGCAGACGGTGTGGAAATAAGTTTTTCAAAAGGAGCTGTTGAAAAAATAGCTGAAACTGCATTAAAACTTAATGACAATGTGGAAAATATAGGAGCGAGAAGACTTGCTGCAATAGTTGAGCTTGTTTTAAGAGAGATAATGTTTGAAGCTCCATATGACGAGTCGAAAAAAATTAATATAGATAAAAAATATGTGGAAAAAGTTTTCAAATCACAATTTGAAGAAGAAAATCTTGATGAATATATATTGTAGCAGCTGAAGAGGGGAGCAAAATGTACTTAAAAGGTGTAGAGATATACGGGTTTAAATCTTTCGGTGAAAGAATAAAAATAGATTTTGAGGGAGGGATAACTTCTATTGTCGGGCCGAACGGTTCGGGAAAATCAAATATTCTTGATGCAATTTTATGGGTTTTAGGAGAGCAGTCTTATAAAAATATAAGAGCGAAAGAAAGTAAAGATGTAATATTTTCCGGAGGAGATAAAAAGAAGCCGGCAAACAGTGCAGAAGTTTCTCTTTATATAGATAACAAAGACCGTTTTTTTCCAATTAATGAAGACACAGCAAAAATAACAAGAAAACTTTATTATAACGGAGAAAATGAATATTTTATCAATGAAAGAAAAGTGAGACTTAAAGATATAAGTGATCTTTTTATGGATACAGGAGTTGGGAAGTCAGCTTATTCTGTAATCGGTCAGGGAAAAGTTGAAAGAATAATTTCATCTTCCAAAAAAGAAGTGAAAGAGATAATTGAAGAAGCTGCAGGGGTAAAAAAATTCCAGCAGAGAAAAACAGAATCAGAAAAGAAACTTGAAAATGTAAGCAGTGAAGTTGAAAAAATAGAGCTTATTTTAAATGAGACAGGTGAAAACAGAGCCAAAATAAAAAAGCAGGCTGAAAAGGCTCTGGCTTTCCTTGAAATAAAAAATGAAAGAGACAGTATAAATAAAGGTATTGTTATTTTTGATTTGAAAAAAAACAGGGATACCTTTGAAAAAACAAAAATTAAAATTGAAGATGGAGAAAAAAATCTTCATGCTGTGAAAAAAAATAAAGAAGAAAGCAGTGAAGAATTAGATAAAGTTAGCAGTGAAAGAAAAGAGCTTAAAATTTCCATTGAAGAAAATATAAATAAAAATGAAGAGCTTAAAAATGCAATAACATTTTTTGAAAAAGAAAAGATAAGACTTTCTGAAAGACAGGAAAGCTATAAAAGAGATGTGGAAGACAGAAAAGAAAGACTTAAAAATTCTGAAGAAAAATTAGAGAGAAATAAAGAATATTTTGAAAATCTTTTAAAGGAAAAAGAAAAAATAAAAGAAAACATATCTTTAGGAGAAAGCAGCTTTCAGAAATATGAAAATGAAATAAATGAAAAAGAAACAGAGAAAAAAGAGCTGGAAAAAGATATTGAAGTGAAAAAGAGACAGATACTTGATTTTGAAGTGGAAAAACTTCAGTATGTAAATGATATTGAAAGTTCATCAAGAAGAATAAAGGGGAGCAATTCAAAAATAAACTCACTTAAAGGAGAAATTGCTGAAACAGAGGAAAGGATAAAAGACAATAAAGAACTTCTTGAAATTGCTCTTAAAAATAAAACTTTAAAAGAAAATCTTTTAAAGGAAACAGAAGAGAAACAGATTTTATGTGAAAAACAGATTTCTGAAATAAGTATAAATACAAATAAAATTTCTGAAATTTTAAGAAGAGATGAGGGAGAAGAAAACAGAAGCAGAGTAAAATATGACAGCCTTGTAAGATTTGAAGAAAATAATGACGGATTCTTCAGAGGTGTAAAAGAAATTTTAAACTGCAATTTAAAAGGTGTAAATGGAGCTTTAATTTCTTTAATCTCAATTCCTGAATATCTTGAAAAAGCTGTTGAATCTGCAATCCCTGGAAATCTTCAGGATATTGTTGTTGATGACAGTGAAACTGCCAAAAAATGTATTGAAATTTTAAAAGAAAAGAAAGTGGGAAGAGCCTCTTTCCTTGCTCTTGATACAATAAAAACTTTTACGAGAAAAGAGATGCCAAGTTTTGACGGAGTTGTTGGAAGAGCTTCTGAACTTATAAATTTTGATAAGAGATATCAAAAAGTTGTGGATATGATTTTAGGAAATCTTCTTATTGTAAAAGCTGTTGAAACTGCAATAAATATTTCAAAGAAAAATCTTTATTCTGGAAATGTTGTAACTCTTACAGGAGAACTGATAAGCGGCTCTGGAAGAATTACAGGGGGAGAAAATAAAAACTCTGCAATTTCTCAGATGTTTGAGAGAAGAAAAGAGATGAAACGTCTTGAAAATCTTCTTAAGGAACTTGGAGAGAGAATAGCAGAAAATAGAAAAAAATCTGAGGATTACAGTAAAAAACTTGAAGAACTTGAAAATGAAATTTATCATATTGATGTTCAGGAAGAATCTCTTAAGAAAAGCATAAAAGCTTATACAGAAGAATATGAGAGCCTAAAACAGAAAGAGGAAAAACTTCTAAAAAATAAAAATATGTTTACTCTTGAGATGCAGGAAGAAGAGCAGTATGCTAAAGAGTATGAAAAACGTATGAAAAATTCCAGCCTTGGAAAAGAAAATATTGAAAAAGTTTCTAAGGAAATGAAAGAAAAAATAGAAAAAAACAGTGGGCTTTTGGAAAATATAAATGAAATAATAAAAAATCTTTCAGAAGAGTTTTCAGATATAAAGATAAAATTTTTAAACAGCAAAGACAGACTAACACAAATTGAAAATGAAACAGGAAAAAACAGTTTTGAAAAAGATGAGATAGAAAAAGAAATTTTACTTATAAAAACAAATATTGAAAAGCTGGAAAAAGAAATTAAAAATTCAGCTGAACAGATTAAAAAGACAGAATCTGAAAAAGAGCTTAAAGAGTATGAATTTGAAAAAGAGAACAGAGGTCTTCAGATTGCAAAAGAAAAAGAAGCCTTTTTAGAAATAAAAGAAAAAGAGCTTATGGGAATTATAAAAGATTTTGAAAGCGAAGAATATAAAGAGAGTGAAAAGATAAAATCTGAAAAAGAAAAACTTATAAATGTTTCTGAAAAAATTTCATCTTTAGAAAATTCTCTTTCAGACCTTTCAAAGATAGAAGAAAAAGAGACTTCTGAAATAAATTATAAAGAGTTTTCAGACAAAATGAGAAATCTTACAAACAGATTAAAAGATTTTGAAACTGTAAATCTTCTGGCTGTGGAAGAATTTAAAGAGCTGGATAAAAAATATCAGTTTATAAAGGCACAGAAAGAGGATCTGGAAGAAAGCAGAAAATCTCTTCTTCAAATAATTGAAGATATTTCAAAAGCAATTGAAGAAAGATTTTATGATGCATATAAAAATATAAATGAAAACTTTAATATGATGTGCATGGAAACAATAGATAACTCTGAGGGAAATCTTGTGCTTTCAAATGAAGAAAATTATGAAAACTGCGGGGTGGAAATATTTGTCAAATTTAAAAATAAAAAAAGACAGTCTCTTACTCTTCTTTCAGGGGGAGAAAAATCAATGGTTGCCATAGCATTTATAATGGCAATATTTATGTATAAGCCAAGCCCGTTCACTTTCCTTGATGAGATTGAAGCTGCCCTTGATGAAAAAAATACAAAGAAACTTATAAATAAACTAAAAGAATTTACAGAAAAATCTCAGTTTATTTTAATCACTCACAATAAAGAGACAATGAAATCATCAGACACACTTTTTGGTGTTACAATGAATAAAAAAGTGGGAATTTCAAAAATTGTTCCAGTGAGATTATAAATATTATTTAAAAAAAATTAAAAAAAGAATAAAAAAACTTTGATTTTTATAATTATTAACTGTACAATAGTTAAGTAGGCAGTAAAAAATATATTAAGAGGGAATTATGAAAATTTTAGCATATATATATTATTTTGTGACAAGTCTTAGAAACTGGCTGTATGACAAAAAAATATTGAAAATAAAAAAACTTGATGATGTTTTCGTGATGTGTATAGGAAATATCACAGTGGGAGGAACAGGAAAAACTCCTGCTGTTCAATATTTTGCAAAAAAACTTTCTGAAGAGGGAAGAAAGGTTGCAGTTGTTTCCAGAGGATATAGGGGAAAAAGAAAAGTAGAACCTCTTATAGTTTCAGACGGAAAAAAAATTTTAGTAAGTTCCAGAGAAAGCGGAGACGAGCCGTACAGCCATGCACTTAATCTGAAAGTTCCGGTGATAGTTGGGAAAGACAGATATAAGGCCTGCAGACTTGCAAAAGAAACTTTCGGTGTGGACACAATAATTTTAGATGACGGCTTCCAGCACAGAAAACTTGCAAGAGACTGGGACGTTGTTCTTATTGATGCAACAAATCCTTTCGGCTGGGAAGCACTTCTTCCAAAAGGGACGCTTCGTGAAAGTTTTCACCCAGCAGCAAAAAGAGCATCAGAATTTATAATAACAAAATCTGATTTAGTTTCAGAAAAAGAAGTTGAAAAGTTAAAAAGATTTTTAAAAGGAAAATATAAAAAGCCCGTTTCAACAGCTAAGCACGGAATAAGTTCTCTGTGTGATGTTGATGGAAATGCCAAGCCTTTTTTCTGGGTAAAAGGAAAAAGAGTTCTTTTATTTTCAGGGCTTGCAAATCCTCTTAATTTTGAAAAAACGGTTATATCTTTAGACCCAAGCTATATTGAAAGAATTGATTTCTTAGATCACCACAGCTTTAAGGAAAAAGATATAGATATTATAAAAAAAAGAGCAGAGGAGATGAAGGCATCATATATAATTACCACAGAAAAAGATATAGTGAAACTGCCAAAGCATGTGTATATAGAAAATCTTTATATACTTAAAATAGAATTTGAATTTTTAGAAAATAATACGTTAAAATGTTTTAGAGGAGCGAAATAAACCTATGTTTACACAGGAAGATTTAAAAAAAGATAGAAAAGATGTAATAAATAAAATTTTACTTGAATCAGGAAGAGGGGAAGTTATATCTTTTTGTTCAGAAGTATTAGACAAAAGAGCATATTTTACTGTGGATATGCACGGAAATATAAAAAGAAAAAAATATAATTATGCAGTACCTGCAGCGGTATTTATGGAAAATGATAATGAGTTTGCAGATTATATTTCTGAAAATTTAAATTTTACAGAGAAAACAAAAATTGAAAAAATAGGAAGAATGACAAACGAAGATACAGAAGAAGTGAAAAAAAATATTTTTAAACTTTTAGTAAAGGGAGAATGTCATTTTTCTTTAAGACACTGTAAAGAGCTTTTAATGAGAGACAGTGAAGAATTTTTTAAAATGATGTTTATGATTTCAATGATGGATAACACAGCTTTTGAAAAACCTCTTGCTGTATACTCACTTAAAAAATATTTTGAAAAATTCGGTTATTCAGATGAAGCACTTTATTTAACAATTTCTTATCTTGCTAAAATGAGAGCTGACTTTAGAGATTTTGAAAATGAAAAAGCCGGAGAAATTTCTAAAGAAGAACTTAGAAACAGAGTAAAAAACAGTATAGATAAATATGAAAATGAAAAAGGAGTAGAAATTTTAGGATATTTAGCTGCACTTTTAAGCTGTGATTATGAAAAAGAAAATATTTTTTCAAATATTCTTAAGAAAAAAATAGATGAGTTTGAAAATAGTTTTGAAGAAAGAGACGAAGAACTTTCAAATATAAAAAAATCTATATATGAATATCTTTCTAAGGAGGTATAATAGTGATAAATTATTTTAATGGTAAACTGATTACTTATATTGAAGGAAAACATACCAAAGAAGAAATTCTTGAAATCCTTGTAGCATTCATGGAAAAAAATACCGACCTTATAGAAAATAAAGATGAATTTTACAAACAGATTTTAGAAAGAGAAGCAGTTGGAAGCACAGGAATAGGAATGGGAGTGGCTGTACCTCATGCAAGAAGTACTGGAGTAAAAGATGTAATTGTTGCTCTTGCAGTTTTAGAATATCCTGTAGATTTTAATTCTATTGACGGGGAGCTTATAAAAACAATCGCCCTTGTTGGAGCACCAAAAGATAAGAGCAAAGAATATCTTGGACTTCTTTCAAGCCTTTCTAAAATTTTCAGAGTGAAGAAAAATAGAGATGCAATAAAAACAGCAAGAAATCAAAAAGAACTTGTTGAAGCGATAATGGAGATAGAAGCACAGTGAGAATAGGAATTTATGGTGGAAGTTTTGATCCACCCCACTATGGTCATAAAAAAATAGCTGAATTTGTAACTGAAAAATTAAATCTCGATAAACTTTTAATTGTTCCTGTTGGGATAGCATCACATGGGAAAAATAATTTAACTTCTTCAGCTGACAGAATGAAAATGTGTGAAATGACTTTTGGAAATATAAAAAATGTATATATTTCTCCTATTGAAATTCATATGGAGGGAGTGTCATACACTTATAAAACTCTTGAGGCTGTTATAAAAAAACTCGGGGAAGATAACGAATATTTTGAAATAATAGGAGAGGATTCTGCAAATTATTTTGATAAGTGGAAAGAGTATGAAAAAATTTTAGAGCTTTCAACAGTTGTGGTTTTGAAAAGAAAAGGTTTTAAAAATATTGTAAATTCTCCCAAAATAGTAACTGTTGACAATCCTTATTTTAATATTTCTTCAACAGAGATAAAAGAAAAAATAAAAAACGGGGAAGATGTTTCAAAGTTTCTTGATGAAGAAACAGAAAAATTTATAAAAGAAAAAAAATTATATATAAAAGAGCTGTGAGAAATTTTCACAGCTCTTTTGTATATTTATATTTAAACTTTTCTTATTTTTCTTTTAAGATTAGAATAATTACCTTTTGCCATTTTTTCTAAACTAATTTTTCTTATGGTTCTGTAATACACAGGGATTAAAATGCATAATGTTCCAATCCATGCAAAGGGAGTTGAAAAGCATATTCCTTTATAGCCGAAATATAAAGAAAGATATAAGGCACAGAAAATTCTTGAAAATAATTCAATTATACATGCAAGAAACGGAGTTACAGAATCTCCCATACTTTGTATTGAAGAACGGTATATTGCAAGAAGTCCCAGTAAAAGATAAAAAGGAACCATTACTCATAAATAATCTTTTGCATAAAGAAATATTTCTTCGTTAGGTTCATTCATAAAAATTGGAATGACAAAAGATTGAGTGGCTAAGATAAGAATTCCCATAAAAATATTTCCTGCATGACCTATCATAAGACAGCTTCTCACACCTTTTTTTATTCTTCCTATAAATCCTGCTCCATAATTTTGTGCCACATAATTTGAAATAGTGATACCAAAAGCATTATTTACTAAGACAGACATCTGGTCAATTTTTGATGCAGCAGTATATCCTGCAATGGCATTAGTTCCTATTTTATTTACAGCAGACTGCATTGCAAGCTGTCCTATACACATTACAGACATTTGAAATCCCATAGGGAAAGCTATTTTTAAATGTTTTGCATGAGTTTCTGCATCTGATTTCCAATCTTCTTTTTTTAATCTTGTAACCGGAAAATGCTTTACAGCATATAATGCACATAGAACTGCAGAGATAAGCTGTGATAAAACAGTTGCCCAGGCTGCTCCTGCCACTCCCATTTTAAATGGAACAATAAATAAAATGTCTAAAAATATATTTAAAAGAGAGGAGATAACTAAAAAATACAGTGGTGTTTTGCTGTCTCCTAAAGCTCTTAAAATATTTGAAAATAAATTATAGAAAAAAGTTGCTCCCGTTCCGGCAAAAACCACAAACATATAATCATAAGAAAGCTGATAAATTTCTTGAGGAGTATTCATCTTCTTTAAAATTATATCTGTAAGAAGACAGCTTATAACTGTAATAATAAGAGAGAAAACAGCTGTCTGAATAATTGAAGCACCGATAGATTCTTTCACACCTTTTTCATTTTTTGCTCCAAAATTTTGAGCTGTGACAATTCCATATCCACCGGTCACTCCCTGTATAAAAACACAGTATCAGATAAATTACAACAGTTGTTGACCCCACTGCTGCCAGAGCATCAGCTCCCATTGTACGTCCGACGATAATTGTGTCTGCCATTGTGTAGAATAACTGAAAAAGATTTCCGGCTATAACAGGAAGAGAAAAATAAAAAATAATTTTTGCAGGTTTTCCTTTAGTTAAAGTTTTTACCATACTACCACCCTTAAATTTTATAAAAATATTTTTTCTCAATTTTTTAATTTAATATTTTTAATTGTGTTTCATTTTAAAATTTATAAGGGATATTTTTTATAATTTGAACATAAATAAAAAAACAGGGCTGCAGCAAACTTGTAAAAATGCTGTAACCCTATTTTTTATGATAGATGTGATGTGTCAGAGAATAAAATAATCTCAAATTTTCCGTTTTTATATTCTGCAACAGTGACACTTGTATTTTTTGGAACGTTTCTTTCTGCAAAAGTTTCAATACTTGTTCCAGTTATATTTGCAAAAATAGATTCAAGGGTAACACCGTGTGAAACAATAAGAAGAACATCATTTTCAGAATGGTTTTCTGTTATTTTTTTAAGTCCTTCCCCGGCTCTTTTATACACACTTTCTAAAGTTTCACCGTCAAAATTTGACGGGTCATATGCTTTTCCGTTATTCCAAAGATTATGAAACTCAACAGGGTACATAGCTTCAAAATCTTTTCTTGGAATTCCTTCAACTTCTCCCATATTTATTTCTCTGAATTCAGGAATAATTTCAATTTTTGCCTGAGGTCTGTCTTCTGTAAGAATATTTATTGTTTCTAAAGCTCTTCCAAGGGGAGAAGAATAAAAATGTGTAAATTTTATATCCTTAAGACTTTCTTTTAATTTTCTTGTCTGTTCTTTTCCAAATTCTGTAAGGGGAGAATTTTTTATTCCCTGAAAAATTCCCATTGTGTTCCAAAGGGTTTCCCCGTGACGGACAAAATATAATTTCATTTTTTAAATAACCTCCGTGTAAAAAAATCTTTAATAAAACAGTTTTTTCTTGTATAATCAATATTAGGTATTTATATTTTACACATTAATAAGGAGGATGTAAAATGAAATTTTTAGGAATAATTCCTGCACGTTACGGATCAAGCAGATTGGAGGGAAAACCACTTAAAGATATATGCGGGCATACTATGATAGAGTGGGTGTATAGAAGAGCAAAACTTTCAAAACTTGATGATGTAATTGTTGCAACAGATGATAAAAGAATATTTGATGAGGTTGAAAGATTTGGGGGAAAAGTTATAATGACAAGAGAGGACCACCCAAACGGAACAAGCAGAATAGCAGAAGTTTGTGAAAAAATAACTGACTGTGATGTTGTTATAAATATTCAAGGTGATGAGCCTTTAATAGAAAAAGATATGATAAATTCTTTAATAGATGCTTTTCTGAAAGAGCCGGAACTTCAAATGGGAACACTTAAACATAAACTTGATACGATGGAAGAGGTAAAAAATCCAAACAGTGTAAAAGTTATTACAGATAAAAATGATTATGCAGTATATTTTTCAAGATCAGTAATTCCTTATCCAAGAAAAGAAGATATGAAAAATTATTATAAGCACGTTGGAATTTACGGATACAAAAGAAAATTTGTTCTTGAATATTCAAAATGGGAGCAGACTCCTCTTGAAATTTCAGAATCTCTTGAGCAGTTAAGAGTTCTTGAAAACGGATATAAAATAAAAGTTCTGCCTACACCATATAAAATAATCGGTGTGGATACTGAAGCAGAACTTGAGAGAGTGAGAGAATATATTTCTAAAAATAATTTAAAAATATAGCTGAAAGGAAAACAGATGAAAAAAATATATATAATTTTTGTTCTTGTTCTTGGAATAATAATTTCAGGGTGTTCTTCAACTGATAAAAGAGAACATGGAACATCAGAACGTTATGAAGCCGGAGAAAGAATGTCATATTTTTCAAAATATGGTTATCCCGCTCCGGATGGAAGAAGAGGGACAGAGCTTCCATATCTTCAGGCAACGAGTCATATAAAAGGGAAAAGAACATTTTTAAACAGATACAGTGAGGGAAAAATTTTAGATTTTTATAAAAATTTAGAAGTTGAAGGATACGGTGACAACTCATATTATTGGAGATGGTATTTTTCTGTTGATGAAAGAGCTTATTCAAGAAGTATAAATAAAACTTTAGTGTCATCGTATAATTCAAGACCAAGTTCAATTCTTACCCTTTCTGGAAATAACTGGGTGAGAAAAAAAGTTCCTGCAAATCCAATAGGAAATTTAAAAAAATTAATTGTTCTTGAAAGAGGAAAATCAGGAGTTGTGACTTATCTTCTTGTAAGCGGAACAAACGGAGAATATCTTGTTAAAGGGGAGTATGCAGTAAGACAGGTTTTAGGTCTCAGCAAAGGAAATATTGGTGAGACTGTAAAAGTTTACAGAGCAAAAGGAGGAAGCGAAGAATATTCTTCAAGAAATACTCTTTCAAATCCGTGGCTTCTTCCATCAGGTTTTCTTGCTCTTGAAAAAAGAGGAAGCAGATATTATGTGTATGGTGGGGGATACGGACATGGAGTTGGAATGTCTCAGTATGGAGCTTTTGATCTTGCTGAAAATTACGGATACAGCCACAAAAAAATTCTTGGGTGCTATTACACAGATGTATCTTTAAAAAATATGTACAGACTTGACGGAGTTGGAAAAACAATAAGAGTGGGGATAACAACAAACGGACATAAAAATCTTGACCACAGTGTTGTAAATCTTACTTCTCACAGCAAAGCAGCTCTTACAAACAGCTGGATGAATATGAAACTTAATCCGAGGGATAATGTAAAAATTGTTTCAGACGGCAAAAGAAAAATAATTTATGTAAATGGGAAAAAGAGAGCAGAGACAGTTCAGGGAGTAACTTATAAAAGCAAAGATAATAAAATTATAGTTACAAGTCTTAGACGCGGACACAGAAAAACAACTTATCCTGTTTACAGAGGAACAATGGAAGTGAAACTTTCAAAAACAAATTCAAAAGCACTTAGAATGATAAATGAAGTTAATATGGAAGATTATCTTCTTCAGGTTCTTCCAAGTGAAATGCCTGAAAGTTTTGGTCTTGAAGCTTTAAAGGCACAGGCTGTGGCAGCAAGAACTTATGCACTTAACGATTATTTCCACAGCAGATTTAAAAAAGAAGGATTTCATGTGATAGATGACACAAGAAGTCAGATGTATAATAATGTTGATGAAAATCCTACATCAACAAAAGCCATAAAAGAAACTTACGGACAGGTTATGCTTTATGAGGGAAAACCTATTGATGCAAAATATTATTCAACAAGTTCTGGTTATGGGGCAGCAGCTCACAATATTTGGTAAAACAAAATCCCTGAAACAGAAAATTTTCTGTGCAGGGATTTTTTCTATTCTTTTTCAATATTATATTTTTTTATTTTTTTATAAAGCACACTTCTGTGTATTCCCATTTTACTTGCAGCTTCACTGCAGTTCCAATGATTTTTTTTCAGAAAACTTATTATTAAATTTTTTTCATAATTTTCCATTAAATTTTCAAGACCTGTTTCTTCAGTTTCTGAAATATGCTGAGAATTTTCAACCATTTTTGATGGGAGATCCTTAAGCTCTATCATAAAATTATCATTTATTGCATAAGCACTTTTTATAACGTTATCAAGTTCTCTTACATTTCCCGGCCAAGAATATTCTTTTAAACATTTTTTTACTTCTTTTGAAAATCCTGTAACAGTCTTATATTCTAAATTTAATTTGTTAAGAAAAAATCCAGCAAGCTCTAAAATATCTTCTTTTCTGTCGCAAAGAGGAGGCATTTCAATATTTATAACATTTAATCTGTAATATAAATCTTCTCTGAATTCTCCTTTTTCAATCATTTCAGGAAGATTTTTTCTTGTTGCTGCAATAACTCTTACATCAATAGGAATTGAAGATGTGCTTCCTATTGGATCAATTTCTTTTTCTTGAAGAACTCTTAAAAGTTTTGCCTGCATTGAAAGAGGCATATCACCTATTTCATCAAGAAATATTGTTCCGCCGTTGGCAATAAAAAATTTTCCTTTTTTACCTCCTTTTTTAGCTCCTGTAAAAGACCCCTCTTCATAACCGAAAAGTTCAGATTCAAGAAGATCTTCAGGAATAGCAGCACAGTTTATACTGACCATAAGTTTTTCTGCTCTTTCACTATTTGCATGAATAGCTCTTGCAAAAACTTCTTTTCCTGTTCCTGTTTTTCCTGTTATAAGTACAGGAAAGTTTGTTTTAGAAGCTTTTATTCCAATTCTTTTTACCTCAAGAAATGATTTTGATTTTCCAACCATTTTTTCAAAAGAGCAAATATATTTTTTAGAATTTAGATACTGCTCTTTATAATATTCTAATTCTACATAATCTTTCATTAGCTTTTTTGCTACATCAAGAGTCTGAAGCCTGAATTTTACTTGAGCCACCCCAGCAATGACTTCTCCCTCTTCATTTTCAACATAAGAACGGCTTACTGCCGGACATTGTAAGAAAAAGTACCCGCATCATCAAACGGGGTGAACTGTGTT
>OGXP01001407.1_pt1 | contig 20438 bp, 18 predicted proteins | sample 1576351 | NCBI WGS metagenome assembly OGXP01 (sample SAMEA3541517, study PRJEB24748) | human gut metagenome | biome: human gut; feature: human-associated habitat; material: faeces | place: China | collected 2012
TAACCATGTAAAATTTTATATTTTTTTCCCCATTAAGTCTTGACTTTTTATTTGCGGGCTAAAGTAATGAGAATGCGGTGTGCCGTTTTTCAATCAAATTAAAAAGAGACACGGCATAAATTATTCTGATAGATTTTACATCAGATTGCTTTATGCCGTGCCTTTTATGTTATCATAATGATTGCTACCTACATATAGCAGGCTTCACCCTCCGTTATACACCGGATTCGCATTGATTTTCGGTACGAAGGCAACAGCCGTTCCGCAATTTTCACCATCCTCCCCATACTTCTTCATAGATCTGTCCGGCAGAAAATACCCAGAATGGATGTTTTGCCAAGTATACCAATGTTGCAAATTCCCGACGAGTCATAGAAATCAACTCACCGTTTCGGTATACTGTTCTCTCCTTCAGCCGAAGCTCCAAGCCCGGAAAAACAAGAGTGTTACAAGGGTGGGATGTCACAATATGGTCAAATCCTGGCTCGACCGCAATAATCTCCATAATTCTACTGAGTATATATTCTTCATGGTCGGTAAGCGACATTACCAGAAACTTGCCCATATTGTTCACATCCCTCTTTATTGATATTATTTTTGCATTACATTACGGGTTCATTTTTCATCTGTCGGATGCGGTATTCACCGCCATCGTCCCATCTGCATAGAAGTAGTACCACTTACCATCGATCTGCTTCCAGCCTCCGGCAAACATCATTCCGGTGACCTTGTCCAGCCAGTACCACTTCTGATCCTCGGAGAGCCAGCCCTTCACTGACTCCCCGTTTCTGTAATAGTTCCACTGGCCGCTGTCATTCTGCTGCCAGCCGTTTGCGGCCTGCGGGTCAATGACGATCTCCACAAACCGCCGCAAAACCGTGGCGACCTCGGCGCGGGTGGCGGTTCCCTTGGGGTCAAACTTATTTTCATTCTTCCCGGCCAGGATGCCCGCCTGCTGCATGGACTTGACCGCATCCTTCGCCCAGCTGCTGATCTGTGTGTTGTCCGCAAAGGTCACAGCCTTCAAGGTCTGGGGCAGGTCATAGCCCAGCTTTGCAGCATAATTTTTCATAATCACCGCCATCTGTTCCCGGTTGATGTTGGTGTCCGGTGCAAAGGTGGTGGCGGTAACGCCTTCCACAATACCGGTCTGCGCCGCCCAGTTCACATAGGGGGCATAGTAAGCGTCGGCTTTCACATCGGTGAATTTCCCGGTCTGGTAACTGTCCGGGTTGATGCCCGCCAACCGCCCCAGAGCTGTCACAAACATTCCTCTGGTCATGCCGGTGTCCGGGCTAAAGGTGGTGTCGCTGGTGCCGGAGAGCAGTCCCCGGCTGGCTGCAAAGAGGATGTTATCTGCTGCCCAGTGGCCAGTAATGTCGGTAAAGGCCGGGACAAAAGTTTTGTAGCCCACGCCGTAAACGCTGAAATGACCGGTTTCAAAAACCACCGCTTTCAGGCTGGCATTGTAGCTGGATTTGGTGATCCATTCCACCTTGCCAGCGTCATCTACATAGACTGCATAGAGATTACCTGTCTGCTCACTTTTTGCCGGTGTGTAGGGCAAACGCACCGATATAGTGTGACCATTTAAGTTGGCAATCGGTGTTTCTTTGCCGCCGGAGAGGTAGACCAGTGACAGGTCATAGGCCGGTCTTGTGCCGATAGTGGCTTTGGCCTCGGTGGAACGCAGTGCATCCACCTTATCTGCCCGGAGAATGATGTCTCCGCCAGCGGAGGCGGTATCCAACTGCTTCAGAGTATCCAGGCCGATAGTAACCGAAACCAGATGGTCTGTTGCTACGGTAAACTGCCGGACGTTTTCTTTAACCAGCAGATCCAGTGTCTGCGCCTTGATGGTCACGTTAAAAGAGGTCTGGCGTGCCGCCGAGGTGATGGGAACGGTAACGGCAATCCTGTTTTCGGCTGTACCATTCTTTTTCGCATCCTGTTTGGCCTTGTCGATGGCGGACTGGACAGAGCTGTTGTCCACTGCCGCATTGCCGTTTTTATCCGGCTGTATGGGTTTGGTTTCACCGGTGACAGGGGCTTCCGGCTGGTTGGTGTTATCATTGCTTCCGGAACCGTTAGAACCGCCGGAGGATGAGCCTCCACCGCTGCCCGAACCACCAGAGGAGGAACCGCCGTCGCTGGAAGATTGCTTGGAAACAGTCAACGTTCCAGAAACATAGGTGATCTCATAGTTGTCATTTGACAGCGTACCAGTGATGTTGATTGCGGTTTTTCCGGTTTTGCTCATATCCGGTGTCTGTGCGTAGTCCAGTGTTACCGTGCCGCTCAGGGTATCTGCACCAACCAGACCTTCCACCTTGTAATCCTTATCTGCTTCCGGGCTGCTCAGATCGGGCGCGGTGCTGCCGGTGTAGGCGCTCTGATCAAGCGCCGTAACGGTGACCGCTTTCTTCGCTACGGTCACGGTCACGTTCTGTTCTGCCACATCTGCGTACTCTGCATTTCCCTGAACCTTGTACCAAACGGTGTATTCCCCGGCATTTTTCGCTGTGGGGATCTGCTCACTCCACTCAGAATCGTCAAGCCGGTAGAGCATCGTGCCGCCAGTGGTCTTGCCTGCTGTAACCAGAGCCTGTTCTGCACCATTGTAGGCCAGTGTATTGACCGTAGGTGCCGTAACAGTGGGGACAAGCTTGTTGGTCGCATTGACATTGACGGTCAGCGTGATGTCCTCATAGTTTGTGCTCTTGATTACCACGGTCACTGTGCCCACAGAGCCGGTGGTTTCCACGTCATTTTTCTGAATCGGCAGGGTCAGCTTGCCGTTTTCCACCTTCGCACCGTCGGTGTAGTAGCTGCCATCCAGTGTGATTCCGCCGTTCTCATAGGTGAGCGTACCGTACTCTTTGGGAGTTTCCAGCGTGGGCAGGGCGGGGAGCGTCACAGTGTAGGTCTTTTCGCAGTCATTTACAATGGTAAGTGCGGTTTCCTTGGCGAAGTCAGGCGCAGCGGCCTTGGTGATGCTGCCAGTAGTAGCGGAGCTGCTCTGCTCCAGGGCGTAATTCTTCGCGGCCTGCCCCATTAGGGTCACTGTGGCAGTGATGTTCTTGCCGTTGCCCACACTGGCATCGTCAAAGCTGGCGGTCACGGTGTAGTCTGTGCCTCGGGTCAAGGTCACGTTGTCGAAGGTTACGCTGGTAATGCCTGCGTCTGTCGTGCCATCATAGGGCTTGGACACAGCCGTTACCCCGCTGATCGTCAGCGGTTTCTTTCCAATGCTGACCTCCACGCTGGCGGGTGCGGTATCATTGTGGTTTGCATCGCCAATCACCCGATACCACACGGTATACGTTCCGGCATCGGTGCCGGCAGGGATGTCCTGGCTGTATGTACCGTTCTCGGTCAGGCTGTACTGCATGGTGCCACCGCTGGTCACGCTGCCCGCGGTAATGAGCGCCTGCTCCTGGCCGGTATAGGTCAGGTTTTCCAGCGCTGTGGGAGGCGTGATGAGGTCTGACCTGATGTCGGCCTTTTGTACCGTCACAGCAATATCCTCGCTCATCTTCTCGTAGCCGTCGCAGGTGGCCAAAAAGCGGAAGGTATGATTGCCTGCGGACAGCTTTAGCGCAGAAAGATCAAATTGATTCTTTGTTGTCGCACTGCCGACCGCTGTGGCCTTGCCGTCCTCCACCTTGTACCACTGGAAGCTTACAGCGCCTGTGCCGGTTTCCTTCTTTACATTGACAAGAAGTGTCCCCGCACCGCCATAAGTCATGCTCATCTCGGTGGGATAGTTCATGCTCTTGATGGGGATCTTGGCCATAGAAACGTTGGTCAGCTCCGTACCGCTAGGGTCGCTGATCCAGGTACTGCCGCTCTTAAACACGTAACCCTCCGGCAGCAGGGATGCCAGCGTGACATCTCCGGTGACGGTCAGCTTTGCCGCCGTCTTACCGTTCAGATTCAGCTTGAGCGGGCTGTTGATGGTAATCTCGTCTGCATTTGCCAGCAGCTTCACCGTACCGCCGCCAGCTGCGGCGATGGCCTCGTCTGTCGTCCGATGGTAGGAAATGCTGCCGTCCGTCTTTGTTACCTCAGCGGCATAGCCGCAGTAGGGGCAAACCTTCCCGCCGGAATGGTCATCCGGGTGGCTGCACTTCACAACAGTTACGGCAGTATTCTCATTCATCTCCGACAGCCTGACCAATGCGCCGCCTTGCTTCTGATAGGCATATCCCTTTTCCAGCAGGGATTGATACTTTGCGCCATTCCCGATTTGGATGCTGTCAAAGGAGCCGCCGGACAGGGTCACTTGAATATTGTTAAGAAGTCCCAATTCCAGCCGAGCCGCGCTGCCGCCGGACATGGTCAGCGCTCCCTCCGTGTAGATGCCGCCGGGGAAGGTGCCGCTCGTTACCACAGCTTCGTTCCCGGTACAAATGGAAAGCCCAGTTCCACCGGAACCAATTCCGCCGCCTACGCTGCCCTCCAGGGTGACATTGTCCAGCGTCAGCTTTGCGCCTGTGTGGTCAAATTTTCCAACTTCCACCGCGGTAGCGGGCTTGCTGGTGCAGGTGCTTTGCACCTTGCCGTTTGTTATGGCTACATTGGAGCCGAGGATACGTAGAGGCGCCTCCTCACGGGATTTACTCAGGGTGAATCCATTCAGGTCCAGTATAATATTTTTGCTGATCTCGATAGGCTCTGCGTTCTCGATCGCCAAAGGCCCCCGCAGAGTGATCGTGTCACCGTCCTTCGCGGCAGTCAGCGCGTTTTCCAGACTGGTGTATCGTGTGCCGCCGATTTCAAATGCCTCCACCAGCGCATGGCAGAAGGTGCAGTAACCATCCTTGTCCACCTTGCCCACATGGTCGCAGATTCTGCCGCAGGCACATTTGCCGTTCTGATATTGGTCGGTATGCGCGACCACCTTGACCGCTCTATTAGCAATATCTACATTGGAAACGTTCAAAATTTCGTCGCTATCAGCGTCTGCAAAGGCATATCCGTCCGCCAGCAGAGCCAGGGCCGGCTCACCAAGTTCTACATTGATTCCACGTTGGAACGTGCCGCCCTGGAGCTGGGTTTTCCCGAGGAAATTCACCTGACGCTCAAACACGCAGTCGCCCTTTACCGTCAGGGTAAACAGGTTATTAACGAGACCCCGGCCTATTGTAACGCTGTCTAATATCAATACCGTGGGGCCTTTGGTGGCAATGACCTCTCCAATGCCCTCTATCGTGCCGTTTTTGATGGTGACGCTGTTGTACGGGCAATCTTGCAAATCCAGCGCCTTGACCTTGTGGCCCTGCAGGTCCAGCGTAAGGTCCTTTTTGTTGGTCCCATCACCTCCTCCCGCACGCAAGATTGCGTCAATATCCCGCACAAAATAAAAGGTTCCGCCGGAAATCAGCCTGCTCCCAACCATGGCCTGATTGTTCCCGAGTTCAGACGAATAGGGGATACCATCTTCGTCAATAAAGAGCACTTCCTTGCGACACGGTTCGCCGCACTGTTGGCATTTGCCATCGTGGGTGTATTTTGCATGGGTGCAGGTGTTAATGGTAACGGTGACAGTTTTTGTATCTACGGTATAGTTATTATAGGACAGCTTGCAGTAGACCTGGCCGCTGTACTCCCAGTCCCTGCCCTCCACTGGGGTCAGGTTGGACTTGGTCAGGACGATTTTATTATAACTGCCGCTGCCTGTGCCCTGAAATTCTTTTCCGTTCACATACCACTGATAGGTAATATTACCGGACTGACCGCTTGCCAGAGAGGCGCTGACATCGACAACCGCTACACTTTCCCCATCTAATTTCTCATATACGACCTGCGGCTGCGTTCTTATGGTAATGGGGTTTTTGGGCGCGGCGGCGACGGTGACCGTTGCGGTGGCGGTCGCCTTGTTAGGATTGGTTCCTTCTACGCCGTCTGCGGTCAGCTTCAGCTTATAGCGGCCCTCCTTGACATTGTTGTCCGCGGTAACGGTGATGGTCGCGCCGTTATCGGACTTTTGGAACGCCAGACCGGTGTGCTCGCCCACCCATTCCACGTTCAGGGTATTCATCTGGACCTTGCTGCCGGTCACGGAGAAGGTCGCCGTCTGACTGCCTGAGCTTTCCTGTATGGTTCCCTGCTGCGCGCCGACAATCAGGCTTGCGCGGGGCCCCATCTTGGCGATATAGATGGTCTTGACGTCCCCTTCTCTTGTCGTATCGGCCGCTGTGCCGACCGACATATCGTCTGTTTTTGCATTCTGACTTTCCGAATACAGAATGGTCAGGTTTTTGTTGATGTTTCGGGCGTTTCCATACCTACTATTCGAAATCGCACCATATTTTCCGGTGGCGTAAAGGGTTCCTCCCTTCATGGTCAGGGATGCAGTGTTAATACCCCAACCGGAATTTAGATTCAGCTTTCCATTCTCAATCACGATGGTTTTAGCGCTCAAGCCGCACAAACCGCCGTTGGTGGTTATCTTTACCCCGTCTTTTATGGTAAGCGTCCCGCCGGCGGTGTCGCTCCAACTGCCGTCCGCAATACCATCTTTCCCGCTAGGAACATTGACCGTCAGACTGCCGCTTCCCTGAATGGTCAGATTGGCGGAATACATATCCAGAGCGGCGGTATATGCGGTATCGGTAATCGTAATGGTATTCTCGCCTTTCAGCGTGATTGTTGTGTCGCCCTTCACCGTCACCGGGGTAGTTATGTTTCTGTTCTCCCAGATAACATTGCCGGAGATGGTTTCATCGTCTGCTGCAGCTGCCATCAGGGGCGTTGCCTGCTCTGTTCCCTTGCAGGCAGAGAGATCCGCATCTTCCGCAGAGCAGACCGGACAGTCGGGATTGACCGCCCCCTGCTCACAGCGGGTTTCGCAGATACACTCCGCCGGAGCATTCCCGGACACGCCGGGAACAAGCCCGTTGTCCTGAGAATTGCACAGTTCACAGGTATACCCGCAGGGCGTCCCCTCTGTGGCCGGGATGTAGCCGCAGCTATCGTCATGCTCGCCGCGTTCATGAGGACAGCTTAATTTTTTTGTGATACAGCCGCTTTCCTCACTGCATTCATGGGTACACTCGGTCGGCTGGACCTCCTCTGCTTCAGATGAGGTCGCCGTATTTTCTGATACGCTGCCTTCCAAAACAGGGTAACAGCTTTCGTCATGTTTATGGATACACTTCTCCACAAGGGTGTAGCAATCCTCAGTATGTTCATGTTCACAGGCTGCCCCTTCGGTTCCTTCCGTATATCCGCAGTCCTCTGTATGTTCCGGGTGATGCTTGCACAACCCCGTATGGACGGCGGATACACCCGCTTCCACCGCAGATGCCGGAACTCCCGGCATCGTAAAAATCATTGCCGCCGCCAGTAAAAATGCGGCCGGCCGTTTCCATTTCCATATCATTTATTCATCCTCCTCACGCGGTTCGTTCCTTCTCGTTGTTTTCTGAAGCAGCTGGGATACCGCCTCCCGCAGCTGATATTCTGTCACAGGCTTTACCAAAAAGGTGTCCGCCTGCATCCTGCGGCTTTGGGGTTCAAATTCTGCCTGATCGCTGATCCAAAGGAGCGGGACATCCCTGCTGTACCCTCGTATGCTCATGCAGAAATTCATTCCCCTGGCTCCGTCCTCCATGACCACCACAGCATCATAAGGCCCATCCCGCTGCATGGCATAGACGCAGAATACGCCATTGTCAAAGCGGTCTACTTTGCCAAGCTTCATCAGTAACGCCGTTTCTTTCTCCTTCTGACTATAACTGCACAGCGCAATTCGCATTTTCGCACCTCCATTTTGTGATGGGTTTTATCGCCTCATATAGCTCCTGATCGGAGCAGTCTGCCGAAAGGAACGCAGGGATACGCAGGTGATATGCGATCAGGGCGAAGTTTTTATCATCGCTCCACCAGACAAGCGGTGTTTCCGGTGCCAGCTGCTTTGCCTGAATGGCAGCCTCCAATCCCCTTGCCCCGGTCATTGCGATGACAACCGCATGGTAGCGGCTCCGCCGCAGTGCCTGAGATAGCTGCTTCTCATTCCATAGCTCGTCGATGACAAGCTGTCCGTCCCCAGCAAAAAGGGAGCGCAGCCTGCTCTCAAACCATTCTGCATTCCTTAATTCCGTACAAAGTGCGATTTTCATGCTGAGCCTCCTTTCCTGAAAAGAAAAACAAGAAAGAATGTGCCTTGGCACATTCTCGCGCCGAGCGCGGTCGCTTGCGACATGTTTCTTCTTCGCGCGAGTGCGCATCCCGCGGAGCGTTTTTATGTCATAGGATGTTCCTATGACATAAAAAAACCAGACCTTCTCATCGGAAAGTCTGGTAGTATAATTAGAGTAGCATCTTGTCAAGGGAAATGCAACCGACTTTGTTTAAGACGCAGGTTTCCTGTTTAAGACGCAAGTTTTTTCCTGCGGTTTTATGTTATACTATTATTGGATTTTTGTGCAAAGGAGATGGCACGATGCAGATTGCGATTGTGGATGACAGAGCAGATGACAGAGCAGAACTGTCTGCCTGCCTGGAAAATTATATGAAAAAGCATCAGCTGGACTATACGCTGACAGAATTTGAGGACGGAGAGAATTTTCTGAAAGCTGCCGCCCAGGTCAATTTTCAGCTTGTCTTTATGGACATCTATATGGAGAACATGGATGGAATAGAGGCCGCCAGAAGGCTGCGCCAGAAAAACAGGCTTTGTAAGATTGTTTTTCTGACCATTACAGAAGATTATGCCCGGATGGGGTACAGCCTGTCCGCCAGCTATTATCTGCTGAAGCCGCTTTCGATCCATCAGGCAGATTTTGAAGAAGCGATGGAACTGTGCCAGCTAAAACCGCCCTATGAAGTGATGACACTTTCGGTTATGGCTGACCGTCAAAAGCTGGAACTTCCCACAGAGAAGATTCTATACATAGATTATCAAAACCGTATGACACGGATTCATACGGCGGAACGCGTGATACCGGTAAGCGGAGGCTTTCAGGAGGTTACTGCCGCATTGCAGAAGGACAAGCGTTTTTTGCCCTGCTACCGGGGCATTTTAATCAACATGGATTACATCAGCCAGGTTGACAGTCAGACCTTCCGTTTGATAAACGGGGAGGAACTTCCGATTGCCCTCCGCAATGGAAAACAGCTGCGGGAAACCTACCGTCAATATGTTTTCTCTGGAATGGGGGGTATCGTATGAGAATGAAGCAAATGCACAGGCGTATTCTGGAGGGCTGTCTGGCCTGTCTCCTCTGCTTCACCTGCAGTATCCCAGCATTTGCCGCCGAAACTGCAACCCCATCCAATGCCGATGAAAGAAGGGAGAATCCGCCGGGTTTAGAAAGCGAGGCTTCGGAGACACTGAAGAGCGGAACCCCGGAAACACCGGAAGCATCGGAAGAAGTATCCCTCGTCCTTGTCACAGAAATACAAAAGGAAGACGAACTGCTCTCCCTGCCAGATTTCACCCTGCCCCTTAGAACCACACCGTCTGATGATGACCTGGAGGACATTTATCAGCTGGCCCTTCGGTATCAAACCGTCTGCGCCACTGTAACAGCAGGTAAAGAAATCCGGCAGGAAACATTTTCTGTCGCATGGGATTTTTCGGCCATTGACCAGACCACTCCAGGCAAATATACCGCAGCAGGCCGGATTGAACTGCCGGAGGGGTATGCCTTTGGTGAAGCTGTCTTGCAGGAGCTTCAGATTTCCGTCCGGGTGGAAGAAATGCCGCCTGCTGTCATTACCTCCATAGAGCAATGGTATCCTTATACGGACGCGTTTGCGGTTCAACAGGGCAGCGAAACCGAAACGCTGGAAAATTTGTTTGCCTTTTCCCCTTACTATCTGGAATGCTATGCGGAAAATGGAACCAGCTACACCGCTGTGGTGGAATGGGATTTTTCTGGTATTGATTTGAATACTGTGGGACTGTACCATGCAGCAGGAAGGCTGACTGCACCGGAAAATACCATATTTGCAGATCGTGTCGATTTACCTGAAATTTCAATTCCTGTTTCTGTACAGGCTCCGGGCAGCCCAGACATCAACTGCTTCCTGGTTCGCAGAGGAAGCCTTTATTTTCCCTGGGTCACACCGCCGGGGAATCTGGACAAGGTCAGTATATGGCTGTCCAAAAACAACGGTTCATGGAACCGTCTGGAAAGTGGCGTTTATGTGGGTCAGGAAATGCTCTCGATTGCTACCCGTCTGCTGATGCCGGGCAGCAGTTACCGCCTTCAGGTGGATTATGACGGCGGACAGACCGGCATCCTCTCCTTTACCTACGCAGACGAAATTGTCCTTGAAGGGTACCATGAAGGCGACCGGGATGGAGGGGATGCAGGCGGAAATCCTCCCGATACCATCATTCAACCGCCTCCTGAAGATACCGACGATCAGGATGACGGTTTCGCAGACAGGCACTCCACAAAGCCTCCAAAACCGCCTGCAACAAATGGCGGTGGAACGAATTCCGATGATTCTGAAAAAGCACCACCGGTCAGCGGAGAAAATAAGCCTACGGATCACAAGCCTTCCGAGCCATCCTGGGTTGGAAAGGATGATTCCATAGATAAAGAAGAATTCCCATCGAAACAGACAAACGGTGATGCAGAGGAAGCATTAGAACCAGACGCTGGTTCCGATGAACCGACTATACCGGAATCGAAAAACAGGAAAGATTCAGTGCAAAGCGCTATGACCGTTCCCCAGGAAGGCGCAGATTCCCAAAACTCCGCGTTTTCAGAGTTCTTCGATGAAACCACCGACCGGATTTCCGGCACACGCTTTTTGATGATGCTGCAAACAGGGGCGCAAAGAGCCATCTTTTCCAAACAGGGAATCACCATCAGCATACCAAAAAACGCCTTGCCGGAGGGCATCCAAAACGAAGATCAGATTGAAGTCATCATCCAAAAGGATACGGACGGCGGTTTTTCTTTTTCGTTTTCCATCAATGGAACTGCGCTCAGCTCCCTGCCGGATGTTTCTGTCATGCTGCCCTGTCCAAATGACCCGGCAGCCGGCACATGGTTCCTCTGTGATGAAAGCGGCGTGGAAATCCCCATGACCGGTTACGACGATGCGGCAAAAGCCGCCTCCTTTCAGATCAGCCATACAGGGACATACACCATTGCAGTAAAGGAAGATGCCATTTCCCTGGCACAGGCCGCCGACACAGAGCATAGCCGGTCGCCCATACTCCTTTTGATTCCGGCCTGTCTGCTTCTTCTGTCTGCCGGTGTGTTTTTCCTAAGGAGGAGGCGAAAATAAGATGGTATCTTCTGCAGTAAAAAAATATGCTGCCTTATGTATGGTCTGCCTGTGCTCATCCCTGTTTTTTCTTGGCCTGTATCAGTTCAATAATAAATATAGCCAGAACACAATCCAGGCGGCAAATGGGATTCTGGCGCTTTCTGAGGAAGAACTTCAAAAGTCACCGGTGCGCTTTCTGGTATCCGGCTGGGCATTTTATCCTGACGCGCTTTTGACCCCGGAAGAAATACGGGATGAAAGCCATTATATGCGCTACCTTTCCATCGGAGAGCAGACCAATTTCTCCAGCCCTGCAAACCCTTCTCCCTATGGCTGCGGGACTTATCAGATGACATTCTTTCTGCCGGAACGGAAGGAAACATATGCGCTGGAAATCCCAGAAGTGTTTTCTGCTTACAACCTTTATCTGGATCATGACCTGATCCTGCAAATGGGGGAACCGGCACAGGGGACACCATTGGTTCAAAACCGCATGGTCACTTTTCATGGCGGAAAACCGGTCACACTCACCATAGCGGTCAGCAACTATGACCACTTTTACGGAGGAATTGTCTATCCGCCTGCTTTCGGAACGATGCTGGCGGTCAATACAACCAGAGGAATCCGGTTTGCATTCTGCCTGTTCAGCTGTACAGTTACCTTTGTCTGTGCGCTGCTGTCCTTTTATTTCAGCCGCCGGATGAAACAGAAAAATACATTCCTGTTCGGACTGATCTGCCTTGCCATGTGCGGCCTGTCATCCTATCCGGTGCTTCATATGCTGGCTGCGGTTCCCGTATTCCCCTGGTACACGATTGAACTGTTCTGTATCTATCTGGTTACCTGGCTGATCGTAGTTCTGCAAAACCGGATATGCAGGCCGGGCTTCCTGCCTGCGGCCATCAGTAATGGGGTGGGCGCTGCCTTCCTGGTATATGCGTTTGTGTATGGCATGATGGCTTCCCATCTCTCCCTTGGAGCGATTCGTTTCTTCTCTGCATCGGTCTTTTGTTATAAGGCGGCATCTGCGCTCTATCTGCTTATCATCGCTGTGCTTGCCATTCACAGAGGAGAAAAACGGAGCAGGCCGATCTTCTATGCTGCGGCAGCCGCAACCTGCGCCTTTATATGGGATCGCCTTCTGCCGGTTTATGAGCCGGTTATCGGCGGTTGGTTTTTGGAATGGGGCAGCTTTTTCATAGCAGCAGCCATCGGTTATTCCCTCTGGCGCGATGTGATAGAAGGATATGGAAACAGCCTGATTTTCCAGGAAGAACGCAAGCAGGTCATCCGTCAGCTTTCTATGCAGACCGAATACAGCCGTCAGGTTTCTGAGGCAGCGGCAGAAAACAGAAGGCTGATCCACGACATCAAACACCATCTGCGCACCATAGACCGCATGGCCTCTGAACGTGGGCAGACGGAGATCTGCTCCTTCCTGTTACAGGTAGAGGAACAGGTTGCGGCATCATCGGGTCACTCCCCTGCCCAGTTCTGCAAAAATCCCGTCGTAAATGCACTGATTGAATACTACTACGGCATGGCGCAGACACAAGGGACAGAATTTCAGGTGCGGCTCGATCTTCCCGATCAGATGCCGCTTACCGATGTGGAGCTGTGTACGGTGCTGGGCAATCTTTTGGACAATGCCGTTGAGGCGTGCAGCCGCCAAAAGCAAGGGGTGCGCCGCGTTTTCATTGCAGGCGAAACCAGAGGTAATATGTACTTTTTGAAGATTGAAAACACTTACGACGGTCTGGCCTTGCAAGAGGGAAAAACATTCCTCTCCCGAAAGGGTACATCTGCTGATCATGGAATCGGGCTTTCCTCTGTCCGAAAAATCATTGAAAGCCATGGCGGTGATCTCGATCTTGTTCCTGGTGAGGAATCCTTTCTTGTTGGAATTACAGTGGGTTTATAAACATTGCTCATACAAAAGGACACCATTACTTACATTTGCATAAGCAATGGTGTCCTCTCTATTTTCCAAGTTCTTCTTCCATAATATTCCTAATCGCTTTAATACCCGTAAAAGTCAATTTTATTCCACGATTATACATAGCCAGTACTTCATTCAGATTTTCAACAAGTACCTTATCCAACTTTTTATGTATCGTTACAGGCTGTTCCTGAATCGTATGAACATGGTCAAAATATTTTTCAATAACAGGAAATGTATTCTGTATCAAAAAAGCATTTTCTTTCCCTGCAAATAATCCAATCACTATCGTATTGCATTTACCATATCGTTTCTTTTTCTTTTCAACGATTTCCTTGTATTTCTCAGCTTGTGAGCTAATTGGTATCATCCAATACAATTTTGGATTTTTTCTATCCTGAATTGCATAGTAATGAGGACGATAGTTCCCCTGTTCCTTATTACTCATCAAATATTTATCCTGAACCAAGTCAAAAAATTCATCCTTGATATGATACGAATATCCCTGTTGTATCTCCATAAATAACCTTTCCTATGTGATAAAATTCCCCATCAGCATTCACTGATGGGGAACATTTACAAACTATACTATTTTTATCCCACCTGTATAGCAAGTGGCTTCATTTACGAACTGAATTATTTATACCCCGCACCATCAGCAAGCGGCAAACATTTACTTCTATCTTTAGTATATACAGTTTCTCTGAATTTAGCAACCTGTTTTTTAAGTTTAGAAATATTTTTTACTATATCATAGCTCATCATTTGTCGTAACTCTGTCGTAAAATACATGCATTTACTTTCTTAATACAGCTTAGCCCCAGCAGGAATTGCGTCATCTAACATAAGCAGATTCAATCCTTCGTGTCCGTCATACTCATACACTGCTGAAATCAACATTCCTTCTGATGGGATTCCCATCATCATTCTGGTAGGAAGATTTGTGATCGCTACGCATGTCTTTCCAACAAGCTGTTCCGGCTCATAGTACTCATGAATACCGCTTAAAATCGTGCGTTTCTTGTCAGTTCCATCATTTAATGTGAACTTTAGAACGCCTCAATAAACTGAGGCTAAAACTGTCCATTCCAGTTAAACAAATTTGACCGCGTTTTATTTTCTATATTCAACTTACTTTGTGATATTTCTTCTCGATTAATTGGTATTTCGTCAAAGTCAATTCCCTGCATCTATTGGTTTTCCTGCCTTTCTATGACCACTTCAATAACATCTTCTATTCCACAGTCTAATGCATAGCATATTTTAACAATCGTATCTAATGAAACATATTCGTTCTTACTCATTTTAGCAACTGCATTTGTGCTAATATGTGCTATGTCTTTTAGCTGAGTCTTATTTATATTCTTATCCACCATCAATTTCCAAAGGCGGTTATAACATATTAGGGATTCAGTGCTCATAATTCACCTCTCTTAAATTTGCTTTTGCAACTAATGCAAGTATATCATAATTCTCATTCTTTTTCAATTATTTCTTGATATATATCAAGAACATCTGCACATATACTCATTTTTAAATAAGGCAAAAAATAGACTCCTATTTCTAGGAGTCCTATTAAACGTGTTCTCTTATTCTATTAATACAACTTTGCTCCTGCCGGAATATGGTTATCCACCATAAGAAGATGGAGTTCTTCATCCTCTGAATCTTTAAGATTATTTACTGCTGAAAGTAACATACCGCAAGATTCAATTCCCATCATTGCTCTAGGTGGAAGGTTTGTAATAGCAATAAGTGTCTATCCAACTAATTCTTCTGGTTCATAATATGCATGAATACCAGAAAGAATTGTTCTATCTACACCTGTACCATCATCAAGAGTAAATTGTAAAAGCTTTTTGCTCTTTGGTACTGCTACACATTCCTTAACCTTAACACAATGAAGCATGCCTCAAATCCGGAACACAGCGCATCAGCCAATCCACCGCCAAAAAAAATCGTAAGCGCCGATGCCGCAATAATCTTTCCCAAAGCATTTGTAAGATCATCCAGTCTTTCATCCAAAATCACAAGGATTTTTTCTTTCAGAGCTTCACAGGTATCGGGGAATCGATGCAGTCACAGCAAAGGCGATAGAGATGGTTCAATTTGGACAAGTCCATTGCATCCCGCCTGATTCTTCGACTTTGAGTAACCGCTTCCATTCCCCGAAATTCCATTGTTATAAGAATACTGGATGTAATCGCATAAACATTCATGTGCTCTGCACCATACGCTTTGCCCAGCCTGTATAAAGTCTCCTCTATACGGCTGATCTCTGCACCTGCATAATACATTGCTTCACCAATATTGAGCATTTGACGTATAAGCAGATCCATGTCGCTTTCATTGGCAATCAGCAGATCGGCATTCAAGACCGAAAGCGGAACCAATCCGCACAAGCTCTGAGAGCCTCATCCGGGTCTTTATAGAAATCGGCTCCCCACAGGCTCAAAGAAATGGTATCCTTGTAGCCAAGCTGCTCTAATTCCTCCAGACGGCCTGCAAATGCAAAATCACCTTTACCCAAAGCTGCATACCCTTCTTTTCGGTCTGCAAAATGCACATGGGCAGGAAGCCCCAGACGGCTGCAAAAATCTGAGATCGTCTCCGCATTATTCTCTGCCTGAATCAAATCAAGACCGGCTTTAACCCATGGAGAATTCACAGACTTAATTAACTTTTCCAGATGGCTCAGATCTCTGGCAAATAAGGAAACAGCTGCAGACATTTCTTCCATCACCATCACTATTCCCAATTCTTCTGCCTTTTCGGACAATATCTGAACCGATTCTACAAGTCGAAGAAAATTATCTTCCGATGGCGAGTCCACATATTCCCATCCGGGATGCAGCATCATTTTATCGGTTTCAAACGCAGCTGTATCCTCCAAATACTGTTTCATCATATTAATACTGTAATTTCTCACATACGGAATAGGAGATGCAATATTAATCGGATATTGTCTGCACTGTTCCGGATGGAAAACAGTCATTTTAAGTCCTCGATCCTTAAGCATCTGGTTGATCTCCCTGATCCGGGCAGTATGGCCCTCAGGTGTATCATCATCCAGGCAGAAATGAGGAGATGCTCCCCACAATTCTATAGACCGGAAACCATTTGCCTCAATTGAGTCCAGGCCATACGCAAACGTGTGGTGAAGAAAAGGCGCTGTCAAAATGCTGATCTGTTCTTTATTCATAATACTCATACAAGTTCCCCTCCATCAAAATGCTTTCTGAGAGTTTCAATATTTGCACGGTAATGTGGCTCCGGATCCAGCCTATATGCACCATTAGCCATTTCCATGGTTATCGTACCTTTGTAATTATATTTTCGCATCGCATTTAAATGTTCATCGAGGTTCTGGAACCCATCTCCCCATTTCATATGTCCAAATGGACGTCCATCGTTCAGGTGAATATGAGCCAGTTTATCCCCCAAAACTTCAAAATACTGTTCCAGCGTTTCTCCTGTGTATGCTACCGGAACCGTGTCCACGCAGCACTTCAGATTAGGAGAATCAATATCTTTTACCACACGAAACTGGTCAAATCTGGTTGTTGCTAACGGAGACTCTCTTTCATTCAGGTTTTCATACATCAAAGTAATGCCATACTTTTCCGCGTGCCGTGTCAGCTTTTCCACAGAATCTCTTCCATGCTTATAACCTTCCGACAACGGCCTGTCCCAGTAAGGTCTTCCAGGGCAAAGCAACATCTGTGGGCACTCCAGTTCCACTGCTGCCTCAATAAATTTCTTATACTGCTCTACAGTTTTATTTCGGATATTGTCTTCCGGTGCCGCAATATTAATTGCATAAGTATTTTCCTCTGGCATCAGAGAAACAACACTAAATCCCCGCGCTGACAATTTTTTTCGCATATTGGCAGCCATATTGGGATCACCGTCATACATATGGAAATGATGGCTGCACCCATATAATTCCAGTCTGTGAACCCCCAGCCGATCCATAGAATCCAGAAAATAATCAAAAGAAAATTTCTTATATACCATATTTGTCGCGGCCAATTGCGACATTAAAAGCTCAGACATTGTATATCTCCTTTTTCTTATCCAAAATACATTCTCAGATTGCGCATATTTCTCTTGTCATGATAAAATGGATCTGCAAAATATTTTCCATCTGTCAGTTCCTGGGTAAATTTTCCCGTATAGCCATTATTCAGCATATCCAGAATATCTTGTTTGAGATTACGGTTTCCATCTCCCCACACAAAATGTCCATAAGGATTACAATCCTGAAAATGACTGTGAATAATATTTTCAGTCCCGAAAGTATCAAACCACTGCTGAATGGTTTCTCCTGCCACAGACATAGCTGTCAGGTCAATCATGACCTTAAAGTTCGGATGATTCACCTCATCAAACAAATGCTTGATCTATACGCCACCCTATCAAAGATTCCTGTGGGCGCAGCGACTCACATGCAATCATCATATCATTTTCAGCCGCCACTTCACTCAGCCTCTGAAACATTTCTACTGAACGCTTGAATCCTTCCTCTTCCGGTTCATTCCAGTAGCCCCAGCCCGAGTTTGCTTCAAGGATCGTTGCCCCCAGCTCGTGCCCAAATTTAATTCCATTTGAGAAGTAGCGGAAACAGCGCTCCTTCAGTTCCGGTTCTTTTGCTGCAAACTGATAGCCCTAAGAACAGTTTTCCGGTGTAAATACAGGACATGTCAGACCGTGATCATCCAGTTTCTCCTTGATCGGCACTGGATCCTGATAACCATGATCATCAAGCCACAACCCCTGATGCGCAGCAAGCAGATCTACACATTTCACTCCCAGCTCCTGCTGACAATCAAGGAAATAATCCCAGTAATCTTTTCGTTTTCATTTTTTCCTCCTTGTTTTTCTGCATGCTGATTCATTCTTTTGCACGTATTTTCTAATATCGATTCAAAATGAATCTTTTTAATATTTTTTGCAAATTTATATTATCATTATTTGCAATATATGTCAATATGCTTCATTTTTGTTTGTTGAAGAAAATATTTTTGTTCATTTTTTTCAATTACTGGCATTTCTTTGCATTTCCCTCCATTCTTCTATGCATTTTTCACGTTCAAAGTTCAAAATACAATCAAAATAATACAGCCCCTCTGCGTCAGACGCAAGAGAGTTTCCTTTTTCCGTTTTCCGCAACCCAATCCCGGTTCAAGCCCGGTTTAGGCCTATTTTTTGCATACACAAACAGAGCCAAGTATGATATAATCCCATCTTTGACACTTGAAAATAGTAAAACAGCCATAACGCCAGTATTTTATCAGCGTTGTGGCTGTTCTTTGTCTTGCATCGATATGTACTATTTTTGGATTTGTGCTATTTTTTCTGTTTTGTTTCTTTTATAATCGACCTCATGGAAGATTTGGATATGAATTCGTAGTCTGTTCGGAAGCCAAACGCATTATGCAGGGCATCCGTAAGTTTTGTACGTTTGTAGGAAGGTATATATCCACTGTCTTTAGACAGCAGTGTCATATTCAGACCCCTAAGGGTTTCCAAAATCTTACTGCAGGTAAACTCTTTACCCAGTTTTTTCTCTAACAGGCGGTAAACCAGCAGGCTGATGTGGCAGGTTAAAAAGTGAGCCCTGATTCTGTCTTCCCGCCTCACAAATACAGGTCTTGCTTCGAATTCTGATTTCATGATGCGGAAGTTTTCTGGATGAAACGGGCAGGATCATTGGGATTTTTACCTTTTCTGGATTTTCCGGGAGACTGCATCATTTTCATAGCTCTTTGAATCTGTCCTTCACGGATTTTTTGCTGGTAGGCTTTATATTTGGGGGAGTATGTGATGATAACAGTTTCATCCATATCTCCTGTAACAATCGGATACTCTGCATTATACTGATACTCCTGCGGCTCAGCAACCATTGGAGAGTATACTGCCTTTCATCGGCAGTTTAATCAGTCTTATTCCTCGTTGCTCACACATATATGCTTTCATTATTTCTATATTCTCGTCAGCACTTCCTGACTCAATAGCCAACTTTTCTGAAGGTATGTATGTTTCAAGCGGAACTCCAAGCAATCGGTCAGAACCAAGTTCTGCTTTCAAGCCTTTCTTATTAGAATAATAGCTGACAGCCAAAGCAGGAAATAGAGATAAATATTCTTGCTCACAAATTCGGCAGCCTTTATTCAATATCGTCCTTTCATTTATCTTCATACTCCATGAATGACCGTGCCTGCATTTCCACCACGCGCTCTTTGCTGAAGTTCGTGATACTTCTGTCGGCTTCAATTTATTCTGTTCATAATCCCATTCACTGAGAAGCTGACTGTCTGTTGTCGCCAAATCATTATATCCGGCAAGAACTTCTCTCTCCGCACAAACGGGGCACACCGTTCCTTTCACACGGGCATTGATAACTGATTTCCACTCATTACCACATTTTCTGCACTTCCACCAGACATTTTTCCTCGACTTTGCATTTACTTCATCAGGCTTCAATGGCAAGTTCTTCTCCGACCACTCCGAAGCAATTTCAGGGTGTGTTGTCTGCAAATCGTTAAACCCTTTCGAGAATATGTACCCACTGCAATACGGGCATTTACTGCCACCGGAACGAGTAGAAATAAGAGTGTTCCACTCTCTGCCGCAATCCTTACACTTCCACCAAGCCTTACGATTGGCAAAGACCGTAACCTGAGTTGGAAGTAACGGATAATTTCTGTCCGACCACTCGGCTGCTATATCCGGCAGAAGTGTTGCAAGGTCATTAAATCCTGCCAACACTTTATTATGGGAGCAATACGGGCAACCTGTTTTATTTATTGTTCTGCTCTTAACGGCAACTTCCCACTCGTGTCCTTTCTCACATCTCCAAATCACTTTCTTATGAGAACCAATAGAAACCTCTGTCGGTTTTATCTTATTCTTTTTCGACCACTGTTTTACCAGTAATGGCTCTAATGTCGCCAAATCGTTAATACCTGCAATCACTCTCGCACCGGAACATATTGGGCATTTTTCTCCATTAGAACGAGCCTTAACGCTTGTCTGCCATTCGTGACCGCAAGCACCTCTCCACCATACTTTTTTATTTGAACCGAAAGTAATGTCATCAGGTGTAAGCGGTAAGTTCTTCTCCGACCACTCCGAAACAAGCTCCGGGTGTACTTCTGCTAAACTGTTGTTCATAGCCAAACCTCAACCTCCTTGTGCTTAGAGTATATGAAGTTTTGGCTTTATCTTGTAGTTTGCGAATATCCGTATAAATAGAAAA